>OGMF01000039.1_pt1 | contig 140664 bp, 123 predicted proteins | sample 1572921 | NCBI WGS metagenome assembly OGMF01 (sample SAMEA2581919, study PRJEB24529) | metagenome | biome: Human gut stool | place: China | collected 2011 | reverse complement strand
GTACTAAAGTACGAGCGTGCCGCGTTTCTTATACCCTGCCAAGGGCTACGGGGATTTGATAGCATTTCTTTACTAACTCTCAATTATTCGCAATACTTCAACAATTCCAACGGGTGGGCGATAATAGCATCGGCGTGGCCTTCTTCCAGTTCCTTGCGGTTGCGGAAGCCCCAGAGGACTCCTACAGTGAAGGCACCTGCCGCCTTGCCGGTCTTCATGTCTGTAGCGGTATCTCCCATGTAGAGTACTTCGTCTGCGTTGAGGCCGAACTGTTCTAAGATCCGGAAGACTCCGGCGGGATCAGGCTTGATGGGCACGCCGTCCACCTGTCCCTGCACTACATCAAAATAGCCCTTACCAAATAAACTCTCAATGACATCTACGGTGGCATGGTGGGGCTTATTGGATAATACGGCGATCTTCATTCCACGTTTCTTCAACTCTTCCAGCAGTTCCGGAATTCCCTCATAGGGCTTCACCTGATACATACAGTTCGCCTGGAAGATCTCCTTGTATCTGGCATAGGCTGCTTCAAAATGGGTAAGTTCCGTATCGCCACCCTTGATCAGTGCCCGCTTTACCAGATTGGCGGCACCGTCTCCCACAAAATATTTATAATCCTGTACCGAGAAAGGTCCATAGCCGAATTCCGCCATGGTCTTGTCTCCGCTGTATTTCATGCTCATAATAGAATCAGATAAGGTTCCGTCCAGGTCAAAAATTGCTGCTTTCTTCATTCTGTTCTCCTACACTAATCTCAATCCATGCAGTTCCTGATAGACTCTTCCCACGGGAAGGCCTACCACATTGTTGTAATCGCCCTCGATACCGCGGATATATCTGGCGCAGAATCCCTGAATACCATAGGCTCCCGCCTTGTCCATCGGATCCCCGGTAGCCACATATTCCCGGATCTGTGCATCGGTCATAGGATAAAAATGCACTGTGGTCTTCTCATGGAAAGTCAGCGTCTTCCTCTCACCGTTTTCCTCATAGAGGATCGTCACGCCTGTGTATACCTCATGTCCTCTGCCCTGCAGCATAGTAAGCATGGCTGCCGCAGCTTCCGAATCCGCAGGCTTTCCCAGAATCTTGCCGTCGCAGGCAACCACAGTATCGGCTCCCAGCACAAGGGTGTCCGTCATCGTAGCTTCTCCACTTTTCTGTTCCGGATCACAGACACCACTTTCCGCAAGTTTCTCCCACACCGCTTCTGCCTTCTGCGCTGATAGTTCTTCCACCACTTTCGCAGGCTCTGTGGATGTGATCTTTTCCTCGGTCTCGCTGACCACTACATCGAAATCCAGTCCGATCTGTGTCAGAAGCTCCCGCCTCCTGGGGGAGGCAGATGCCAGTATGATCTTCTTATTCATGATGTGTCTCCGGGATAAAAGTTCTGCTTTCGATGGCAGATTCTCCCGCAGCCTCCTTTGCTTTTTGAATGGCCTCCAGGCAGAACGCATCCTGGGAATTGAACAGCTGCTTTCCTCTCTTGTCCTGCTTCTCATAGCTGCCATCCGGCTGTAAAATAGAAGCCTTCACATTATCCTTCAGTTGACTGTTCAGGATATGTAGCAATTCCTCCTTCAGCTCCGGGCGATCTACCGGGAAGAGGATCTCCACACGACGCTCCAGATTACGGGGCATCCAGTCGGCACTTCCACAATAGATCTCATAATGGTCATCATTTGCAAAATAAAAAATACGGCTATGCTCCAGGAAATTGCCGACGATGGAGCGGACACTGATATTCTCGCTGACACCGGGGATTCCCACCTTCAGGCAGCAGATACCTCTGACGATCAGTTCGATCTTCACGCCGGCCGCACTTGCTTCATACAGGGCACGGATAATATCCTTGTCGCAGAGGGAGTTCATCTTCGCAATGATATGAGCATTCTTTCCCTCCAGCGCATAATTTTTCTCACGCTCGATCAGGTGCAGGAACTTATCCTTCAGCCATAACGGTGCCAATGCCAGCTTGTTCCAGAACAGTGGCTCAGAATAACCGGACAGCATATTGAATACTGCCGTGGCATCCTCGCCGATGCGCTCCGCGCAGGTCAGCATACCCACATCCGTGTACAGCTTCGCCGTAGCATCGTTATAGTTACCGGTACCCAGATGGACATATCTGCGGATGCCATCCTCTTCTCTGCGGACCACCAGTGTGATCTTGGAATGAGTCTTTAATCCCACCAGTCCATAGATAACATGACAGCCTGCCTTTTCCAGCATTCTCGCCCAGACGATATTATTTTCCTCATCGAAACGGGCTTTCAGTTCCACCAGTACTGTGACCTGCTTGCCGTTCTCGGCGGCCTGAGCCAATGCCGCAATAATGGGAGAATTGCCGCTGACACGATACAAGGTCTGTTTGATAGCCAGTACTTCCGGATCTCTCGCCGCCTGACGGATGAAATCCACCACCGGCGTAAAGCTCTGGAACGGATGATGTAAGAGGATATCTCCCTTACGGATCTCCTCGAAAATATTGCAGCCTGCGGGAAGCTCCGGTGACTGCTGGGGCTCATACTTGGGAGTCTTTAAATGGTCAAAGCCCTCCAGCCCGTAGATCTTCATCAATACAGTCAGATCCAACGGTCCGTCGATTTCATAAATATTCTCGGGCTCGATGTTCAATTCCTTCTTAATGATCTTCAGCAGCCGCTTATCCATGCCGCTTTCCACTTCCAGGCGGATGGCTTCGCCCCACTGACGCTTCTTTAACTGCTTTTCGATCTCCTTTAACAGGTCTGCCGCCTCATCCTCATCAATGCTCAGATCCGCATTTCGCATGATACGGAAAGGATGGGCACAGACAATATCATAATTCAGGAACAGCTTATCCATGTTCCGCTCAATGATCTCTTCTAACAGAATGATCTTGCAGGCCTTGCCCTTAGACGGGATCCGTACCACACGGCTCAGGACGCTGGGCACCTGCACGGTGGCGAATTCCAGTTCCTCGTCACTGTTTTTCTTCCGCACCATAGCTCCGATGTTCAGAGATTTGTTGCGAATCAAAGGGAACGGTCTGGAAGAGTCCACGGCCATGGGGGTCAGCACAGGATACACATTTTCCTGAAAATACTGATCCACATACGTTGCCTCCTCCGCCGTCAGCTGCTCATGCTCTCTGATGATATGCAGACCGTTTTTCTCCAGAAGAGGGAGTAAGGAACGGTTATAGGTGGAATATTGCAGATCCACCAGTTCATGGATCGCCACATGCAGCGCTTTTAACTGCTCCGTGGGAGTCATGCCCGCAATGTCTTTTTTGGTATAACCCGCATTTTCCATATCCTTTAAAGATGCCACGCGGATCATGAAAAATTCATCCAGGTTCGATGCTGTGATGCTTAAAAATTTCAACCGTTCGAACAGTGGGATGCTCTTGTCTCTGGCCTCGTTCAACACTCTATAGTCGAACAGTACCCAGCTCAGTTCCCGGTTGGTATAATATTTCGGATCTTTAAAATCGATTTCCATTTTGCCCTGCTGCCTCCCTTAAAATTTCTTTTTCTGCCGGATCACCGGGGTAATGCTGTATACTTCCTTGAAAAATTCCGTGCTGGTCTGGAAGAATCCCTTTTCCAGCGTAATATCTTCCTGGGTGTCCACTTTCAGAATCAGTTCATTCTCCTGTAAAACGGCCTTGACACCTTTCATTTTCTGTTTGTGGCTGCGGTCAAGGCTGTTGGCCAGACGTAAGATGGCAGTCAGTTTGGCAACCGTTAAGTAGCTCGCCTTATCCAGTCCCATAGGGCGCTCCTGTGCCTGCCCATAATAGACGAAATCGCTGTGGTTAAACCTTACCACGTTGGCCACGATCTCCCGCTCCATATGGGACAATCCGATCATTTCCGTTGCCATGATGATGTCATAGGAAGCCTCGCCGACATTGAGCAGGCTGATATATTTTCCACAGTCGTGCAAAATAGCGGCCAGCCGCAGATACAGGCGTTCTCTCTGCCCCATGCCATGCACTTTTTTCATACTGTCAAAAATCGTGGTAGTGATATGTTCCAGGGTATCCGCTCTCTTACTGCTGCCATTGTAGCGCTTGCTGATATTCAGTGCGCAGGCGATAATATCCTCCGCAAAATCATGCTCGCCACGGAACATTTTGTTCTGCTCCGCATACTCATAGGCGATGCCGTCGCAGAGTGTTACGCCCGGTGCCCAGACCAGTTCCGCGCCCATGAGTTCTGCAATTCGTCTGGTCAGAATGGCACTGATGTACACCAGAGGCACTTTCTCCTCCGCAATATCCATCCGCTTCGCCAGCTCCGTGGTGCCTTTGGTACGAAGGGCTTCCATCAGCTGGGAAAATGCCTTGCGATCCACTACGGCATTGACTTCTCCCCGCTCGTGAGCCTTGCGCACCGCCCAGGGAGACAGGTAATCGTCCACGATGATGATATTTTTGATCTCGCGGTCCTTGAGATACAGCTTCTTGTAATCATCCAGCTGTGCCGTAGCCAGTTCGTCCACCAGACGCTCCATCTGAGTGCTGCCAGCGTTCAGATGATTCAGCAGTTCCTGCAGCCGCAGTACCCCCAGCCGCAGGTTCTGCGTGGAGACCAGTGTATCCTTGTCGAACAGGGAAATCTGGATACTACCCCCGCCGATGTCCAGGATCGCCGTCTTTTCTTCAATGATTCTGCGGAAAGTCTCTCCCTTGGAGGCAATGGACTTGTAATCCAGGAAACGCTGTTCGGAGTTGCTTAAGGTCTCCACCCAGATGCCGGTACGCTGTTCAATCTGATCCTGTAGGATCAAGGTATTTTCCGTCTCCCGGATGGCACTGGTACCGTAGGCTTTGTAAGCTGTCACCTTGTAGGATTCCATGATCTGTGCAAATTCTTTCAAAGTATGACACAGGTCATCTATTTTCTCATTGCTAATCTTCCCGTGGGCATAGGTATCCGAGCCCAGATCGATCCGCTGGCGGATACAGTCGATCTCCCGCATGGTATTTTTCCCGGAGAGATCAAATATTTTCATGGTGAGTTCAAAGCTGCCCACATCAATGGCTGCGAAGGTTTTTACACTCATAAAGTTCCTCACTTTCCTAACAGGTAATCAATGAACTGCTGGGCACTTCTTCCGGACAATCCGCCATGGGATAGTTCCCATTTATTAGCCTCCTGTAAAAGCTCCTCTTCCGGCATCTCCACATGATATCGCTCCGCCAGTGTCTTTACGATATTCTGGAATTCCTTTTTATTGGGAGCACCGAAGTAAATAGTCACACCGAAACGATATACCAGTGACAGCTTCTCCTGTACGGTATCACTGGTGTGCATATCCTCTCTGGTCTCCTCCTTGTCACTGTAGTTCTCGCGGATGAGATGGCGGCGGTTGGAAGTAGCATAGATCAGGACGTTCTCCGGCTTTTTCTCTAGACCACCCTCGATGACAGCCTTTAAGTATTTGTATTCGATCTCGAACTCTTCGAAGCTCAGGTCATCCATATAAATGATAAATTTGTAATTGCGGTTCTTGATCTGGCTGATGACCGTGTTCAGATCCTGGAACTGATGCTTGTAGACCTCGATAATACGCAGGCCCCTGTCATAATATTCATTGGCAATGGCTTTGATGCTGGAAGATTTACCGGTTCCCGCATCACCGAACAGCAGGCAGTTGTTGGCCTTTTTACCGTTTACAAAAGCCTCGGTATTGTCTACCAGTTTTTTCTTGGGAAGCTCGTAACCTACCAGATCATCCAGTTTCACATGGGCAATGTTCAAAATCGGAACGATATGTACACCCTCCTCGTCATGGGTAATGCGGAAGGACTTGTGCAGGCCGAATTTGCCGACACCGTATTCCTTATAGAACTGGGTCAGTGTAGCCTTCATCTCCTCGGCCGTTCCGTCTGCGCAGAACTTTTCCGCCAGTTCACAGATGCGGGCACAAATTCTCTTATTGTACACCTTGCTCTCCTGCATACTGCTGGCATAATTTTCAATGATGGAAAATTCCGGCACATGAAGCTGCTCCATCATGGGTGCAAAATCAAAGTCATAGAATTCCTTGAAAATGCGGATGTCATGCAGTGCCGCATCGTTGATGGAACCGACGATCTCTCCGCGGATCTCGCAGCCACAGCTGTAGCTGTTCTCGTTATTCACCAGAAGATTGGCCAGATAGCAGTGCCACAGATTCCCGTGGAAACCGTAATTACCTGCCAGATCGATCAAATCATGAATGCACTCGTAAAACAGTGCCGCCATATCTTCCGTGTTGTAATATTCGTCATCGTAATGGGACATGAGGAACGCCATGTCATACAGCAGTTCTCCGTCCTCGAAATCACGGTATACGATCAGTTCTTTTTCTCTCATATGTCTAACCTTCTTGTTTTATATGTTTTAACTATTCAGAGCCAATGGGCGAAGTAACCACATGAGCAAATAACATGCAGGCATGTTATTTAAGTAAGCCTCGCAGAGGCGGTTTTGCGAATGGGTTTCTGAATAGTTGTTATGCTTAATAATTGCCCAGTATCTTCATGCTGCGGGCTTCTTCTCTGAGTCCCCGCAGTGCGTTTTTCACCGCGCTGTCCGCAAGATTGCCTTCGAAATCAATAAAGAAGCGGTACTCCCAGTTCCTCTCGGGGATCGGGCGGCTCTCGATCTTGGTCATGTTCAGATTGTTGTAGATAAAATGGGACAGAATGTGGTACAGGGATCCGCTCTCATGGGGGATTTCCAGACACAGGCTGATCTTGTTGGCATTTTTGCGGAAGATCTTCTGGTTCGTCACAATGATGAAACGGGTGGAGTTGCTGTCGGAATCGTTGATCCCTTTTTCCAGAATCTCCAGTCCGTAGGTCTGGCCCGCATATTCGCTGGCGATGGCCGCCTGGGTCTGATCCTTGTCCTTTGCCACCTTCAGTGCTGCGAAAGCGTTGTTCTGCATGCTGATCTGCTGCCAGTCATGCTCGGAGAGGTATCTGGTGCTCTGCATCAGGGACTGGGGATGGGAATAGACTCTTTTGATCTCTTCCATCTTCGTGCCGGGCAGTGCCAGCAGGCAGTGTTCGATGGGGATCACCTGCTCTCCCACGATGTAGTTTTCGAATTCCACCAGCAGATCGTAGATTTCATTGACAATGCCCGCCGTGGAATTTTCAATGGGAAGTACGGCAAAATCCGCACTGCCTTCATCAATGGCACTCATGGCATCCCGGAAGGATTCCACATGGAATGCATTGACATTCTCGCCAAAAAATTTCCGCATGGCTGCCTGGGAATAGGAACCTTCCGCACCCTGATAGACCACTCTGGCACACTCGGTCTCCAGTTCATCCACACCGATGAAGGGGAGTCTGCCTTCACTGCCATGGGCTGCCAGCAGCTGGTACTGGAGCTTTCTGCTCATGGACATGATCTGTTCAAACAGTTCCTCCACACCGTGGCTGTTGAAATCATTATGGGTCAATGCCTTGACTCCGGCGATCTTCTCCTGCTCTCTCTGTTTGTCAAATACTTTTTTGCCGGTCTCTATTTTATATTCCGCCACCTGTCTGCTGACATCCATGCGCTTCTCATAGAGATCCACGATCTGCCGGTCAATGGTGTCGATCTGTTGTCTCAACTGTGATAAATCCATGCTGTTCTCCTTAACTTAACTGATATCCACGAATTGCTCCGCTGCAAAGCAGCTCCCGCAATTCTCAAACATTCGGAATCCGCTGACTCCAAATGTAACTATTCAGAATAGTTACATTCTATCTCACTTTTCCCTTGTTAGCAAGCAAGAACCAAGGTATAATATTAGATATTACAAAAACTTTACATTTCATTTTACATAAAGAAGGATTGCTTATGAAAGATAAAAAAGCCTTATTGATTCTGATTCCTTTTCTTCTGTTCGTGATCATCATCGGTGCATTTGCCATCGTGGGAGACCGGATCCCTGACAATCCCCCGGAGACCGTGGGGAACACCGCCGGAAATCTGAACAATTCCGGCTACTTCTGCGAGTATGATGGAAAAGTGTATTTTGCCAATGTCTATGACAGCGACACCCTGTACTCCATGGACCCTTCCGAACAGGACATCAAAAAACTGGGGAATGCCTCCGTACAAAATATCCTGGCTGGCGGTAAATTCCTCTACTATTATCAGACCGGAGCTTCCGGGGATGCCGGGATCGGTGCTCTGCGAACTGTGCGTTCCTTCAACCGCTGTAAGCTAAACGGCAGCGACGTCACAGGACTTACCAGAGATCCCATTTCCACCGCCCAGCTGGTGGGAAGCGACCTCTATATTATGACCGTGGATGATAACGGGCCATTATTTTACCGTATGAAGATCGATAAATCCGATAAGACAGAGCTGGCCAACTTCGAGATCAATCCCGCCAGCGCCGTTAACGGCACCATTTACTACAACGGTACACAGGACAACCACTATCTCTATGCCATGAATACCGCAACGGACGGAGTTTCCACCGTATGGGACGGCAATCTGTGGTATCCCATCGTACAGGGAGATTATGTCTACTATATGGATGTGGAAAATGATTACCGCCTGTGTCGTTACTCCCTGTCCCGGAATGAGATCGAAGTCCTGACCAACGAACGGATCGACTGCTTCAATGTGGGTTACGGTTATGTGTACTATCAGGTGAACGGCGAAGAAGCCTGCCTGAAATGCATGCGGGATGACGGAAGCGACTCCTGGGTCATTGCCGAAGGCAATTATACTGCCATCAATATGACATCCCAGTATGTCTATTTCCAGATGTTCGGAGATGACTCTTCCTGGTATCACTCTCCATTAGGCAGTCAGAGCTACAGCGTATTTGACGCAGCCAGACAGGCCGCGCTGGATGCTTTGAAAAAATAATGTAACGATTCAGGGCCATGAAATATTAGCGGATGTTCGTCGAATGCTTGCATTTGTAAGAGCATCCGCTAATATTTCTTTGGCGAAGCAGCTTGTATGAGCAAAAAGAAAGCATCGAAGATGCGATTTTGCGATACTGCTCTGAATAGTTACAGAATAATAACATAGCAAGAGCCGCAGACATTCCGCCTGCGGCTCTTATTTTTCGTTCCCGTTGCAAATTGATTTTAACCTTCCTCGATATGGTTCAGGCCCTGATTCAGAATCGTGATGATATGGTCATCCGCCAGTGCATAAAAGATCGTCTTGCCGTCTCTGCGGTTTTTCACCAGATCCATCTGCTTCAATACCCGTAACTGATGGGAAATGGCAGACTGTGACATACCAAGCAGAGTGGCTATGTCATACACACACATTTCGGAGCACAGCAGCACCGACAAGATCTTCAGTCTTGTAGCATCTCCAAATACTTTAAAAAATTCTGCCAGATCCTGTAACTCCTCCTCCGGCGGCATCTTCTCATCGATCTGTCGGATGGTTTCCGGATCTGCGGAAAGATAACTGTTCTTCTCTTCCATTTTATTTCTCCATTATTTACTCTGTGATCCCTCTCTCAACAGAGGTTTTCTGCACTGACTGTTATCTACGGTTAACTATATTTACTATACACTATTTCTGCGAATTCGACAAATGAAAATATTGCCGCATGCCCTCTGTCATGGTGATCGTTCCCTCATGGTCGATGAACAATCCTTCCGCATCATACTTTTCCAGAAGTTTCTGGCCTTCCTCCTGTCCCAGTACAAAGCAGGCCGTAGACAGGGCATCACTTAAGAATCCGTCCTTCGTCACGATGGTGACCCCCGCCACATCACTGTGGGCCGGTGATCCGGTCCGGGGATCCAGTATGTGATGATATCTGACACCATCCACTTCCACATAACGTTCATAATCTCCCGATGTGGATACACAGTGCCCTCCGTCCAGTGTCAGCACGCCCACACTCTCCGAAGGATCCAGCGGATCTGTCACTGCGATCTGCCAGGCTCCACCCTCCGGCTTGCTTCCGTAAGTCAGGATGCTGCCGCCCACGGAAATCACGGCACCACTTACCTCCGGATGCGCTTCCAGTGTCTTAAGGATCTCATCCAGCGCCACACCTTTTCCCACAGCTCCCAGATCCAACTGCATTTCTGCGGGAATGCTCACCGAATCCCCGTCCGCCTGTTGTTCCAACTGAATTTTCTGCCAGCCTGTGGTGGCAAGAGCCTCCGCGATCTCTTCCTGCCTCGGCAGTTCATAATCCCCGGAATCTCCGGCAGCCGCCCAGGTATCAATGTCCCACAGACGGCTGAGCCGGCCGATACTGACATCAAAGGCCCCGGCACTCTCCTCTGAGATCTGCCGGCATCTTCCCAGCCACTCAGACATCGCAGGAGATACGGAGGTCTGCCCTTCTCCAGCGGCTGCATTGATCCGCGCCACTTCCGCACTTTCCAGTCTCCAGGAAAGTTCTTTTTGTTCCAGATCGTTTAGTTTTTGTAAAAGAACATCTGTTATTTTCTCATTTATTTCACTATTTGTTGTGGTTGCGGAATTTCCGGTAACATAAACGGTCTGGGAGATCACGGTTCCCATGGCGGTATCTATGCTTTTTTCGCATTCCGTTTTCTGCCCGCATCCCGCCAGAAAAAACACCGGGAGCATTGCCAGTAACGTTGCCCGCCGCAACGCCCGGGGCGTTTTCAAATACTTCTTCATTTTTTTCATTCCTTTTGCTATACTGTTCTCATCAGAAAGGAGTTCCTTATTCCTATGAATCTTTCCATGAATGATCGAAAAAAAGCAGTTCTCCTTACCACCGCTCTGCTTGTAATAGCTGTCCTTTGCGTAGTGCGGATCTATGTAGTCTCGCACAGTTCCGTAGAAAACGGTCAGGCTCTCTATGCCGATCTCTATCAGAACGGCGAATTATTGCAGACCATCCGTCTGGATACGGTGACCGCCGAATATACCTTTGAGGTCTCCGGGAATGCCGGTGCCACGAATACCGTCTGTGTCCGTCCGGGCAGCATTGCCATCGTCTCTGCGTCCTGTCCGGATCAGATCTGCGTGCATCAGGGATTTATCAGCACCTCCCTGCTCCCCATCACCTGTCTGCCCAATCGGTTGGTGATCCGGGTCAGAGAAGAGGTTTCCGTTCCAGATGACACTGCACCGGTTCCGGACGGCGTGACCTACTGACAGAATACCATTTTTGCCTGCACAGCGTACCAAAATGCACGGTACCAAACCACCGGACCATTTACGAATTACGAAAACACGGAGATTTTTATGAAACCACCTGTAACTACCAGAAAACTGACGACGCTTTCTCTGTTGGCGGCCATTGCACTGGCGCTGTATGCCGTGGAAAGTGCTCTGCCCCCCATTGTCCCGATCCCGGGCATCAAGCTGGGGCTTTCCAATATAATAACGCTTGTTGTTCTATGGAAATATTCCGCAAAAGACGCCTTTTTCGTGCTTCTGGTGCGGATCCTTTTAGCGACCATGTTCTTCGGGCAGGCCATGAGTCTCCTGTACAGCCTGTCCGGCGGTATACTCTGCCTGTTTGCCATGTTGCTTGTGAAGCTGCTGTTGCATGGGAATTACCTGTTCCTCGCAAGCATGACAGGTGCTGTTTTTCACAATCTGGGGCAGATTGGAGTGGCGTTTCTGCTGACTTCCGTTCCCGCCGTGCTTGTCTATCTGCCGTTTTTGCTTCTCAGCGGTCTGGTGACCGGTTTGTTCATTGGTCTCTGTGCCCGCTTTACGCTTCGCTTCCTTCCGTGAGATCCACGGGAAGCTCCGCCAGTATCTGTGCTACGGTCTTGTGAGTAATGGGATGACGGAAATTCGGTGCCAGCTCACTTAAGGGCTTCAGTACAAAATAACGGTTCTCCATATCTACATGCGGGATCACCAGATCCTCGGAGCTGTAGATCAAGTCATCATAGAAAATAATATCCAGATCCAGTGTCCGGGGGCCCCAGTGGATCTTCCGTTCCCGTCCTTCCGAGGCCTCGATCTTATGCAGTTCCCGCAACAGTTCTTCCGGTGTCAGCAATGTCCGGATCTCAAACATTCCGTTTACAAAATTGTCCTGTTCCACACCGCCGTAAGGCAATGTCTCCAGCAGTCCCGATACTTTCGTGACCTGTATGTCCTTATGCTTCTCCAGCTGGCCCAGTGCCTTCGCGATATGCTCTCTGCTGTCTCCCATATTGGAACCTACGGCAATATAGGCCTCATGCCATTCCCTGTGGATTGCCACAGACACGCTGCCAAAGGGCAGTGGAATCGGCGCTTCAGGTTTACGGATCTCCAGATCCAGTCCCTGTACCAGCGGGAAATGCTGCAATACCTCATAGGCAGTCCACTCCACCACCGTTTCGATCAGCTGAAAGGTATGCTGCTGCATAAACTCCGTAATAAACTGGCAGACCTCTCCGTAATTGGTGGAAAGGCGCAGATCATCCGCTATTCCCGCCGGGCGGGTGTTTGTATACAGGGTGGCATTCACGTAAAAATGCTGTCCTTTTTCATTTTCTTCCGGATATACGCCGTGATGCGCATATACTTCCAGTTCTTCGATACGGATCTGATCTTTCCGATTCTCATTTCTCATTTGCTGACTCCGCCTTTCCCGATACCTTTTCAGAGCTTTTTATTTTCCACTGTTTAAAATAGCCTCACACATTTTAATGGTGCGGACATTTTCTTTCACATCATGCACCCGGACAAACATACATCCCTTTTGGACGCCGAACATGGTAGTCACCAGCGTTCCCTCCACTCTCTCCGTCACCGGCAGATCCAGTGTCAGTCCGATCACGGATTTGCGGCTGCATCCTAAAAGCAACGGATAACCGAACATATTCAGTTCTTCCAGACAGTTGATGATCTCCAGATTGTTCTCATAGGTCTTGCCGAAGCCCACCCCGGGGTCTAAGATGATCTTCTCATCCGCGATGCCTGCCGCTTCCGCCAAATGGATCGTGTCCGCCAGATCCGCTGCCACATCCTGCATGAAATCCCGATAATCCGCTTCTTTACGGTTATGCATCAGACAACAGGGCAGACCGCTCTTCGCAATGACCTCTGCCATACGATTATCATATTTCAAGCCCCAGATATCATTGATGAGATTCGCCCCCGCACGGATTCCCGCCTCTGCCACACCGCTTTTGTAGGTGTCCAGGGAAATGGGAATGTCAAAATTTGCCTTCACCGACTCGATCATGGGTACGACTCTGGCAATCTCCTCCTCATCAGATAACAGGGTATAACCCCACGGTCTGGTGGATTCTCCGCCGATATCCACAATATCCATCCCCTCAGCGATCATTTCTTCCACATGCTTCAATGCCCGGTCTCTGTCATTCCACTTTCCTCCGTCGGAAAAAGAATCCGGGGTCACATTCAGGATCCCCATTACATAAGTATGTCCTTTGGTCTGAAACTCTCTGTTGCCAATCTTCATTTGTTTTCTCCCTCATGTTTGTATTATTTTTTGTTCGGATATGTTCCCCTACCGGGCACAGCTTTGCGAATTTCTCGGTTCAGCCTGTTGCACTCAGTACCTGATCGCCAGGTTCTTCTTGCCGTCTTTCCAGTTGCAATCCTTCTCCGCATCGCAGGCGAAGCAGGCACGGCTTGCCTTGTCCGCCCGGTAAAGAACGCCGTTTAGGTTCTTCTCTTTCGCGGCCTCGGGATCTCTGTGCCGTGAGATTGCAGTTACAATAACATCCGTTTCTTTATCGTCAAACCCACAGTCCTTAAGGATCTCCGGTGCGATCCGGGCACTGGCCTGCTCATGAGGCGTGCCGTTCTCGTACTGTTCATGCTTCCCGCAATCATGGAGCAATGCCGCCGCATAGATCCACTCCCGGTCCAGTTCCAGTCCTTCCTCCAGAGCTATGATCGTCCCGATCCTGGCCACATCCAGAAAATGTACCATACTATGACGGCAGAAGCGTCTGTCTGCTTCTGCCGCATTATTCTTTCCTAAATGGTATAAAAATAAATCATGATTTAATATTTTATCAATTCTGTCCACAGGAGTTCCCCCATTTCGATCCGGTCTTTCCGCAGCTTCCTCCGGTCTTCATAATTTCTATCGGTTCACCAGCTGTAAGAATCTGTCCTGCAATTCCTTATTCTCCGCAAAGACTCCCCTTGTCACCATGGTAATGGTCTGGCTGCCGGGCTTTTTGATCCCGCGCATGGTCATGCACATATGCTCTGCTTCCAACATTACCATAACTCCCTGAGGTGCCAGATATTTCATGATATCATCGGCGATCTGCGCCGTCATCCGCTCCTGGATCTGTAATCTTCTGGCATATACCTCCACAGTCCTGGCAAGCTTACTCAGACCCACAACCTTGCCATCGGGGATATACGCAACACGAGCTTTGCCGTAAAAAGGCATCAGATGATGCTCGCACATAGAATAGAAGGTAATATCCTTCTCCAGTACCATCTCGTTATTGTCTACGGAGAAGACCTTCGACAGATGCTCTCCCGCATCCTGATCCATACCGCCGCAGATCTCTTCATACATCCTGCCGATCCGCTCCGGTGTCTCCTTCAGTCCTTCTCTATCGGTATCTTCCCCGATTCCTTCCAGTAAAAGCTTTATTGCTTCCTGTACTTTCTTCTGATCTACCATTTTCACCGCTTCGCTTTCCGTTTATTCCCTGCTGTCTGTCTCTTCTCCATGAGCTTCAGGATTCTTCCCAGATAAGAGAGAGAGCCGAAGCACAATATCACATCATCCCGTCCTGCCAGCAGGTGACTAAGCTCCACTGCCTCTTCCAGGCTGTCCACCGCCGTCACATTGGGGTGTACCTTTGCCACCTCCGTTGCCAGATCATAAGCATGCATGGCTCTGGGATTGTCCGGAGGTGTCACCGTGAGAATCTGATCCGCATACTTCTCCGTCAGCGCGATCACGCGGTCCACTTCCTTGTCCTTTAACATTCCCATTATATAGATAATTCTTTTGTTTGTAAAATAGAATTCTATGGAATCCGCAAGTTTTGCGGCTGCATCCTCGTTATGCGCGCCGTCCACTATAAATAACGGGTGTTCTTCCAGTATTTGCAGCCGTCCGATCCAGGTCGTCTCCTGCAGGCCCTTCCGGACAGCGCTCTCTTTGATCTCATAGCCGCATTTTCCCAGAGCCTGCACCGCTTCTACCGCCAGCACAGCATTTGCTACCTGGAATTTCCCCGCAAGGGTGATCTCCAGCTTTTTATAATTTCCATAATCGAAGGTCTGCTTTTTCAGTCCGTATTTCACATGCTTTGCATTTGCCACATCTGCGATGGTCAGCATGCAGCCAAGCGCTGCCGCCGTCTGCTCCACAACCTTTTGTGCCGCTTCCTTTTGCCACATGGAGACCACCTGACATCCCGGCTTACAGATTCCGGTCTTGTGTGCTGCGATCTCCTCCAGACTGTTCCCTAAGAATTTCATATGATCCATACCGATGGAAGCCAGTACCGCCACCTGCGTGGTCGTGATCAGATTTGTAGCATCCTCCCTGCCGCCCATACCGGTCTCCAGTACGACGATATCACACTGTTTTTCCCGGAAATACCAAAAAGCCAGCGCTGTCTCAATCTCAAAAGGCGTCGGATGATGGAAGCCGTCACTTACCATAGCAGCACAATGCTTTTTTATGATCTCCAGTCCTTCACACAGATCCTTATGCGTGATCTTCTGCTTTCCGATCTGGATTTTTTCACAATATTCAATAATAACAGGTGATATATATTTTCCCACACGGTATCCGGCCGCCTGTAAGATGCTGGAAATATAGGCAAGTGTGGATCCTTTTCCGTTGGTTCCCGCAATATGCACAAATTTTAATTCATCCTGCGGATTTCCCAGTCTTCTGCACAGTTCCCGGATGCTGTCCAGCCCCGGAACGATGCCGTAGGTTCCCACTTTTTCCATATATTCCATTGCTTCCTGATAGTTCATAGCAATCTCTCCCGTATCATATGCTGAAAATTTCATATACTATGTCCATGAAAATGACAAAATCCTTCGCAAACTCTTTTAAAACCTTCGGCAGGAGCTTTCTCCTGTGCGGGCTGTGCGGCTGGTGCATGGAAATCCTGTTCACAGCGCTGCACTCCCTTCGGCGCAGGGATCTGCGTCTTACCGGTAATACTTCCCTGTGGATGTTCCCTATCTACGGCTCCGCCTGCCTGCTTGCACCCTTCAAACGGCTTTTTGAGCACCTGAATATCAGTCGTCCCGGGCGCGGGCTGTTCTATATGGCTATGATCTTCACCGTGGAATATCTCAGTGGGCGCCTATTGTGGAAGCATGGTCTCTGCCCCTGGGATTACGGTAAAAGCCGTTTCCACATCCACCGGATCATCCGGCTGGACTATGCTCCCTGGTGGTTCCTGGCAGGACTGTTTTTTGAAAAGATCCTGCCCTGAGCCGTTTTACTGCATTACTGCATTGCTTCTGCCAGCATCCGTTCCTCATGACCCTTTTTGTCCCTCACCATCTTCTTCATAAGGAAATGATAAGCGATCCAGAGGAAAATACCTGCGGTCAGCCAGGCTGAGGCATTGGCAAAGCACACACCCACATAACTCATCAGATGCGCTGCCGCAAAAGCCACGATACCACGGCTCAACAATTCCACCACACCGCCCATCATGGGCATGAAGCCGAAGCCACAGCCCTGCAGCGCATTTCGGAAGATAAATATCATTCCCAGCGGAATGAAGAACATGCCGCAGATCGTAATATACGTTCTGGCATATCCACATACCATCTCAACCTGTTCGGAGATGAACAGCGGTACAATATAAGGAAGTGCTATATATACCAGTCCGTAGACAAGCACCGCATAGACACCGGACATGATATTGGCAGCTTTCACGCCCTTACGAATCCGGTTCAGATCATTGATGCCGCGGTTCTGCGCACAGTAAGTTGCCATAGTCACACCCATTGCAGCAAAGGGCTGTGTCACCAGCTGTTCCACCTTGCAGGACACAGAATAAGATGCCACCACGGTAGAACCCAGCAGATTCAGTGCTGCCTGTACCAGAATAGTACCGATAGCTGTAATGGAAAACTGCAGTGCCATGGGAATTCCCACGGTCAGCTGATTTTTCACACACTGACTTTCCAGTCTGCAATGCTCCGGACGGATATGCAGTGTAGGTACTCTCTTAATAATATAAATCAGACACAGTACACCGGACAATCCCTGAGAAATGATGGTAGCATAAGCTGCACCGCCCACTCCCATATGACCGTAAACGATCAGTACATAATCCAAGACAATATTCGTCACCGAAGCGATCACCAGCAATACTAACGGCACCACACTGTTGCCGATGGCACGCAGGATACTGGACAACAGGTTATACAATACATTGCAGGCAATTCCCGCACAGATGATCATAATATATTCCTTCGTCATATCAAAAATATCTTCCGGAGTATTCATCACCCGAAGCAGCCTGTCCATGCTGGCCATACTGACTGCCGTCATCACGATTGTCACGATCACCGACAGGATGGCTGCGCTTCCGATACTTTTGCGCATACCCTCCCGGTCCCCGGCTCCGAAGCGTTGTGCCGTCAGCACAGTAAATCCGGTGGTCAGTCCCTGGGTAAATCCCAGGATCAGGAAGCTTACCGACCCGGTGGCTCCTACTGCCGCCAATGCATCCACACCTACGAACCGACCCACGATAATGGTATCCACCATACTGTATAACTGTTGGAAAATATTACCTATGATAATAGGAATGATAAATTTTGTAATCAGCTTAGAAGGACTGCCCTTCGTCATATCAAGTTCCATAAATCTCTTCTCCCGAAAAAACAGGGCCCCGGAAAGCCCCGTCTCTTATACACAAGTATACTTTACACATGTATACTTGTTTCTCAATATTACTGTAAATCGTCAATATCCCCGATCTCTCCGGAACCGATATCCAGCATGTTCACGGTTCTGCGCTTCAATCTGGCTTCTTCCGACTCCTTCAAAATAAATTCCTTGATCGCTTTGGAGTTGCGGATATGCTCGATCAACAGTTTGGGATGCGTAGTATCACCGGTATAGCAGACAATGGTGCCAAGTCCTACCATTCTCTCCCAGATACTTGCCGTATGCTCCACATCCTGTACCTTGTACATATAGCAGTCATTCTCTACCTTGGTGAACACACCTGTATCCACAGTGATCATATCCTCTTTGATCACATACCTGGTAAAAGTAAAAGGTAATCCTAAAAATAACCAGCGCTTCTTTTCCACAAATTCTACTGACATAGTGCCCTCCTTTTATTGCCTGGTCCGGTATTCCACAGCCGCTGTAACGTACAGTAGAACCGTCTTTTACACAACCGGCTTCATCGATATAGTTCTCTTTGCCTCATTATATGATATCCTATCCGGGAATGCAAAACCTTTCTGTCATATCCACACAAATTTTCTATATTTTTTCACTCTTTCCTGCTTGATTCTACCCTTCAGAAATGCTATTATATTACAAATGCAAAAAAACAGGAGGATAAACAATGACCGCAAAAGAATGTATCACAGGCCGCAGAAGTATCCGTCAGTACACGGATCAGCCGGTATCTCATGAGCTTCTGGCTCAGATCGTAGAGACAGCTTCTTATGCTCCCAGCTGGAAGCATACGCAAATCGTTCGTTATATCGCTGTGGAAGGCGAAAAGAAAGCGAAACTGGCAGCATGTACTTCCTCCTTCCCGGGTAATGGCAAGATCATGGAGAACGCTCCCATGGTCGTTGCAGTAACCGTGATCAAGGGCAGAAGCGGTTTCGAGAGAGACGGCTCCTTCACTACCGCCAGAGGCGATGCATGGCAGATGTTCGATGCCGGTGTTGCCAGCGAAGCCTTTTGCCTGGCTGCTTACGAGCAGGGCCTTGGCACCGTGATCATGGGTATTTTCGATCAGCAGGAAGCTGCTGATCTCCTTGAGATTCCTGAAAATCAGGACCTGATCGCACTGATCCCCATCGGTTATCCCGCAGAAGCACCCGTTGCTCCCAAACGGAAACCCGTAACGGATCTGTTATCTTATCAACAGTAATTTTAAAGTCGAAGAGTTTTTCCTCTTCGACTTTTTTCTGGTCAGGGTATGAGCAGTCCGCTTCCTGCGGACCCTGTTTCTCCCCGCATCATAAGAAAAGCGCTGTATTCTTATGATGTCGCATACACAAGTGGGCACGGATTCCCCTATTCCGTACGGTCACTGTGTCGAAAATAGCAGCGCAGAAATGAGGAAATGAAAAAAATGAGACACTTGATGAACCCACTTGACTTCTCTGTTGAGGAACTGGACAAGCTGTTCGCTCTGGCAGACGACATTGAGAAGGATCCCGCCAAATACGCCCACAAATGTGACGGCAAGATCCTCGCCACCTGCTTCTACGAGCCCAGCACCCGCACACGTTTAAGCTTTGAATCCGCCATGACCCGTTTAGGCGGCAGAGTCATCGGCTTCTCCGATGCAGCTTCCTCTTCTGCTTCTAAGGGAGAAAGTGTATCCGATACCATCCGCATCATCTCCTGTTATGCGGACATCTGCGCTATGCGCCATCCCAAGGAAGGTGCTCCCATGGTAGCTGCAGAGAAATCCCTGATCCCCGTGATCAATGCCGGTGACGGCGGCCATCAGCATCCCACCCAGACCCTGACCGACCTGCAGACTATCCGCAGCCTCCACGGCGATCTGAATCATTTTACCATCGGTCTGTGCGGTGACTTGAAATTCGGTCGTACCGTACACTCCCTGATCAACGCACTGGTGCGCTACGAAGGCATCAAATTCATCTTCATCTCTCCCGAAGAGCTGAAGATTCCCGACTATGTCACCGACATGCTCCGTGAGAAAGGCATTCCTTTCCAGGAAGTTATCCGTCTCGAAGATGTGATGCCGGAGCTGGATCTCTTATACATGACCCGTGTGCAGAAGGAACGTTTCTTCAACGAAGAGGATTACGTCCGCCTGAAAGATTTCTATGTACTGACCAAGGAAAAGATGGAACTGGCAAAACCCGATATGCTGGTACTGCATCCCCTTCCCAGAGTCAATGAGATCGCCGTGGAGATCGATGACGATCCCAGAGCCGCTTACTTCAAGCAGGCTCAATTCGGTGTCTATGTCCGTATGGCCCTGATCCTGACTTTGCTGGGTCTGGCATAATTTCATTCCATACGAATTCATTTATTATCTGTACACTCGACAGCAAACTTTTTTCGTCATGTGTACCCGCGTGCGGAATCGAACAACCGCAAAATATTAATAAATGTGAATCTTCCATAAAAGGAACGTGACTCACAAGTATTTGTACCTGCACCGGGCTCAAATGTCCGAAAATCCGCAGGTTACGGAAAGGCATGGTTATTCATATGTTAAATGTAGGAAAAATCGAAGAGGGCTTCGTCCTCGATCATATCAAAGCCGGAAAAAGTCTCTCGATCTATGAGCACCTTCAGCTGGATAAGTTAGACTGCACCGTTGCTATCATCAAAAACGCACGCAGCGGAAAAATGGGCAAAAAAGACATTCTGAAGGTAGAATGTGATATCGATATGCTGGATCTGGATGTGCTGGCATTCATCGACCACAACATCACCGTCAACGTCATCAAAAACGGTGAGATCGTAGAGAAGAAAGAACTGGTACTTCCCAAACAGATCAAAAATGTCATCAAATGCCGCAACCCCAGATGCATCACTTCCATCGAGCAGGGACTGCCCCACGTATTCGTCCTCTCCGATGAGAAAAAAGAGATCTACCGCTGCAAATACTGCGAAGAGAAATACAGCGAAAGCTAAGAACCTTATACAACAAATGCCCTATCAGCAGCCGCTGGTGGGGCATATTTACAATACTTATTCCGCATCATCCTCTGTTTTCTTTTCACTATCTTCCTGCTTCTGCATATACATTATTTCTAACCTTACCTGAATTGGCAGTAATAGCAGAAAACCAATTAATCCATATAAAATTCCATTTAATGCAATTGAAATGGAAATACTTAATCCTGTAAAAAGAAGTGTTCCTTCCCCCATAGGTTGAATTGCCATAAAGCTGATACAGCTTTCGAGGAATCCCATTCCCAAAAATGTGATTTTCGCAAGATTTATCGCTGATTTTGCCTGAAACAATTGTTTTATTGATACTGATTTCTTTTTTGCAAAAATAATCCGAAAGGAATCAAAAAAGGGTAGTCCCAAATTTGTCCCCAGCAAAAATAAAGCAGTAACTAAAAACATACTCAATAATGTAGGCATATCCACAAAAAGCATATTCATACTGATTCCCATATTGGTAATAACAGAATATAAAACAACGAATAAAAAAATTATCACAGTTATCCCAAAAGCCAATAATGAACTTCGGCTTTTCTTTTTGCTATTTTCTGTTTCCTGTAAAAGATTCATCATATTGACTTCAGCTTTTTCAGTGTAACCGTTTTCCAACAAATGTTCACCTGACAGGAACTCATTAATACTAATTTGCAGAATGTGGCATAACGGAACAATCAATGCCAGTTCCGGCATTCCTTTGCCACATTCCCATTTGGATATTGTTTTGTTACTGACACCAATCGCATCCGCCAATTGTTGTTGCGTCATTCCATGCTCTTTTCTTAATGTAGAAATGAATACCCCAATCTTTTCCTGATCCATTGCTGTTCCTCCCGTAAAACTATAAAAATACAATTTTCATAACTGTATTTTACAATTTTATCGCTATGAGGACAACTTTTCCTTCGTAGACCCCAGTCTATCTATCGTAGATTTTCATTGTATATAACTTCTTTCTGCGTATTTCAACAATCTTATCTACACATTATCTGCGACATAAAATGTGGGAGCCGACATATTTTCCCACTCTGTTAATGGTATATTTCCTTTTGCAATTTCCGCAGCTTCCAATAATCCTTTCATGGTTTTATCAAAAAAGTGGTCACCCTTATCCAAAGAATCTCCTACTGTTTTAAATTCAGCACCATGTATTATTTATTCTTAATACTTTATGCTTTTTTTAATAATCTATTTTAAGTCTACCTACCGAAGATTTTCATAGGCATCCTCTTTTAGTACAAAAATTCCCCATCAGCAGACACTGACGGGGAACATTTACAAACTATATTATTTCTATCCCACCTACATAGCAAGCGGCAAAGCTTCTGTTCACAGAAGCTTATCTCTGTACACGTCCGGAAGCGTCGCCGCCAGCCAGGGTCTCAACTTCTTTTCTGGATACCAGGTTGAAGTCGCCGGGGATGGTGTGCTTCAGAGCGGATGCAGCTACGCCGTACTCAAGAGCATCCTTGAAGTTCTTGCCATCCAGCATACCGCAGATCACGCCGCCTGCGAAGGAGTCGCCACCGCCTACACGGTCAACGATGGGATGGATGCTGTACTCTTTGGAGTGATAGAACTCCTTGGTATCTCTGGAGTAGATGCAAGCAGACCAACCGTTATCGGAAGCGGAATGGCTTACACGCAGAGAGGATACGCAGTACTCGAAGTTGAACTTGTCAACCATCTGCTCGAAGATGGACTTGTAACCAGCCAGCTCCAGCTCACCGCTGGTAACATCGGTATCGCCGGGCTTGAAGCCAAGTACCAGCTCAGCATCTTCTTCGTTACCGATACATACATCAACGTACTTCATCAGGTTGGTCATAACCTTCTGAGCCTTCTCGGAGCTCCACAGCTTCTTGCGGAAGTTCAGGTCTACGGATACCTTTACGCCGTGCTTCTTAGCAGCGATCAGAGCCTTCTCGGTCAGCTCTGCAGCAGCGTCGGATACAGCGGGGGTAATACCGGTGAAGTGGAACCAGTCAGCGCCTTCGAAGATCTCATCAAAGTTGAAATCAGCCTCGGTTGCGGTAGAGATAGAAGAATGTGCTCTATCGTATACAACCTTGGAAGGTCTCATGGAGGAACCGCTCTCCAGGTAGTAGATACCCAGTCTCTCACCGCATCTTGCGATGTGCTTGGTCTCTACGTTGTACTTTCTCAGAGCTGCGACTGCGCACTCACCGATCTCGTTGTCAGGAACTGCGGTAACGAACTCAGCGTCATGACCGTAGTTAGCCAGAGATACTGCTACGTTAGCTTCACCGCCGCCGTAGTTTACATCGAACTCGTCTGCCTGGATAAATTTCTCGTTGTTGGGGGTGGACAGTCTCAGCATGATCTCACCCATGGTAATTACTTTTGCCATTTTGGTATATTCCTTTCTCAAATTAAAATTATCTATAATCTCCGGTTGTTCCGATTGCATATTCCGTCACGGACCCGCTCTCGCTTCGGCCCTCCCGTAGCGGTACATAAGATGCTAAAATACAGCATCTAAGTACCGACGGTCGGTTAGAGTCCGTGTCGAAACACGCAACCGTCCAACCTGATTGTTCTAAATCCTATTCTTATTTCTGTACCAGATGAATAGCGAAGCCGCCGATCTCCTCTTTCAGGTAGATAGCCTTCAGGTTGCCCTTGGCATCTCTCTTCGCGGACTCTTCGTTGAACTCAACACCCAGAACAGTGCTCAGGTAGTTGACAGCTCTCTCGATGTAGTTGGTCTTAACAGCGATGTGACCGTTCTTGCCCAGGTAAGGAGTCTTCATAACTTCCAGAGCAGAGCCTGCGAATACGGAGCTGTTGCCAACCTTAGCGGGCATACCGAAGATAAATGCGAAACGGTTTGCAGCCTTAACAGCCTCTTCCTCGTTCTCTGCATTAACACCAACATGAGCCAGTTCGAAGCCCAGCATGGTCTGTACAGCTTCTCTGGTCAGCTGCTCGATCTTGTCCCACTCACCGGCGTTGATCAGGTCGCCGGGAACCATCCAGGAACCACCGCATGCGATGATCTTGGGGAAGTCAAGGTAAGAAGTCAGGTTCTTAGCGTTTACACCGCCGGTAGGCATGAACTTCATATTTACATAAGGAGCTGCCATAGCCTTGATCTTAGCCAGACCGCCGGACTGCTCAGCGGGGAAGAACTTAACTACATCCAGGCCAAGCTCGATAGCCTGCTCGATGTCGCTGGGGCTGGAAGTACCGGGAGTGATAGGGATATTCTTCTCTACACAATACTTAACGGTTCTGGGATTTAAGCCGGGGCTTACTATGAACTTAGCGCCTGCTGCTACTGCTGCGTCAACCTGCTCTGCGTTCAGAACGGTACCTGCACCAACACACATGCTGGGGAAGTTGTCAGTCATGATCTTGATAGCTTCTGCTGCTGCGCTGGTACGGAAGGTAACCTCTGCACAGGGAAGTCCACCTGCGCAAAGTGCCTTTGCCAGAGGAAGTGCATCTGCTGCGTTGTCAATTTTTACAACCGGTACGATACCGATTTTGCTGATTTGCTCTAATACTGCGTTCATAAATAACACCTTTCTGTCTTATAGACTAATAGTTATGTGAAAAATCTTCGCAGGAGATCCTGTCGAAAATATTTCTGCAAAAATTAAGCCAGTACTTCCTTCACTGCCTCAGCGATCTTGTCGCACTTGCAGTTTGCGAAGAAATACTCTTTAAACTTCGCACCGGATAAAGCACCCTTTACCAGTTCACGATCCAGATTCTTCAGGATGGTAACCATATCGGTATGAGTTACTTCCTTTACCTGATCCAGGATCTTCTTGTTGCGCTGCTCGGGAACAACTCTCTCAGGGGGATATCCACCGCCGCCGGGAGCACAGAACAGCTTTTCAAAAGTATACTGTAAGTTCAGTTCACCGCCCCAGCCGAAGTTCTCAGCAAAAGGAAGTGCTACACAGTTACCGTCGTTTACCTGAGAGAACAGGTAAGCATCCAGAGGGGACTCAATGTGTCCACACAGAACCTTTGGGAAGGAATTGCATGCAAGCATGGCACCTTCGCCGGTTCCGCATCCGGTGATAACGAAATCCGCTGCCCCGGAGTTCAAAAGAACTGCTGCCAGAATACCGTTCTGTACGTAGGTCAGGGAATTGGGATCCTCTGCGCCGCACATACCGTAGTTGAATACTTCATGACCCATGGGCTCTACTACTTTTTTAAGAGTAGCACAGATCATTTCATTCTTGGCAGCCTGACTGTTTTCATTGATCAAAGCTATCTTCATGAGATACTCCTTTTCCAAACGCCACAACAGTCAGCCGCCGAAATTCTTCTGCGACTGACCTGATGTGAATTGTTTATTCTGTTTTTGATATCCTGCGTAAATGCACAAGCTCCATAGCTACTCACTCGCAAATTCGTGCTTCGCACTCTGCATCCGGCTCGTAAACTCACCGGATATTTACTCGTGAGCTGTGCAAGGAAAACAAATGTCCGCTACGCGGCCGCTTGTTTTCCTTTTGCACAAGCTCTACTGGGGCTGCTTGCCGATGTAAGCAAGGATACCGCCATCTACATACAGGATGTGTCCGTTGACTGCATTGGATGCCTCAGAAGCAAGGAATACAGCGGGGCCGGTCAGCTCTTCGGGCTTTAACCATCTGTTAGCAGGGGTCTTAGCGCAGATGAACTGGTCGAAAGGATGTCTGCTGCCATCGGGCTGGATCTCACGAAGAGGAGCTGTCTGAGGAGTCTCGATGTAACCGGGTCCAAGGCCGTTACACTGAATGTTGTACTGGCCGTACTCGGAGCAGATGTTCTTGGTCAGCATCTTTAAGCCGCCCTTAGCTGCTGCATATGCAGATACAGTCTCACGACCCAGCTCGGACATCATGGAACAGATGTTGATGATCTTACCATGATTCTTCTTGATCATGCCGGGGATAACTGCCTTAGATACGATGAAAGGTGCGTTCAGGTCTACGTCGATTACCTGACGGAACTGATCTGCGGTCATCTCGGTCATGGGGATTCTCTTGATGATACCTGCGTTGTTCACCAGGATATCGATGGTGCCTACTTCCTTTTCGATCTGAGCTACCATAGCGTTAACTGCCTCTTCATTGGTAACGTCGCATACATAGCCGTGAGCCTTGATACCTTTCTCAGCGTATGCTGCCATTCCCTTGTCTACCAGCTCCTGCTTGATATCGTTGAAGCAGATGGTAGCACCGCACTCAGCGTATGCGGAAGCGATAGCGAAACCAATACCGTAAGATGCGCCGGTAACCAGTGCAACCTTACCTTCCAGTGAGAAATTAGTGAATTCAGACATTGTTTTTTCTCCTTTTCTTTATAAAAACTGTTATTTTAGTTACATGTTCCAAAGGATCTTATTTCAGATCTCTGTTGTCAACGCCGTCCATATCATCGAAGTCCTGATTCTCTCCGACCATACCCCAGATAAAGGTATATGCTCTGGAACCGCATCCGGAATGGATGGACCAGCTGGGGGAGATCACTGCTTCTTCGTTACGCATTACGATGTGGCGGGTCTCATCGGGCTCACCCATATAGTGCATAACAAAGGCATCCTCAGGCATATCGAAATACAGATATACTTCCATACGTCTGTCATGTGTATGACAAGGCATGGTGTTCCATACACTGCCGGGCTCTAACTTCGTCATACCCATCTCCAGCTGACAGCTCTCTACCTGTCCGGGAAGGATATACTTGCAGATTACTCTGTGGTTGGCATCCTCCAGAGTACCCAGTTCTACTTTATTCTCATCCTTTACAATGACCACGCCCTCTTCGGGAGTACCTTCCGGCTTGATCAGCACAGTCGGATAAGTCTTATGTGCGGGAGCGGAATTCAGATAAAATTTAGCGGGCTGTTTCTCATCTTCACTGGCGAAAATGATCTCCTTGGAGCCCATTCCTATGTACATAGCTTCCTTGTAACCTACCTTGTACACTTTGCCATCAACGGTAATCATACCTGCTCCGCCGATATTGATCACACCCAGTTCTCTTCTCTGACAGAAATACTCTGCACGGAGTTCATCTCCGGCGGTCAGAGTGATAGGGCTTACAGGAACTGCTGCTCCTGTAATGATTCTGTCGATGTGGCTGTACACCAGCTTGATCTCGCCGGGTACGAACAGATTCTGGATCAGAAACTCTTCTCTCAGACGCTCTGTGGTGTAATGCTTCACATCTCTTGGTGATACTGCTGTTCTAAGTTCCACCTTACGCCTCTCTTTCCTCAACGGGCGGCCTGCATGCCGCTATTGAATGTTACCTTTTCATGAAAGCACTTACATTATAACATATCATTGTAACCATTTCCAACACATTTTTACTATTTTTTATAAAAATTTTGGAAGGCTGTAACTGCTTTTCTCTTTTGTATGAGTTAAGTATACTAGAAAAGATTCTCAAAGTCTTTTCATATTTTAATCTAAACATTGCAAATTTTGAACTTTTGGTGTTTAATAAAAGAAAAAGCGAAAAGGATGAAAGAAATGGAAGAACTTACCTCCTGTAAAACAGCCATAGAAAACTGTAAAACCTCCGGGACTTTTGCCATTGCCCACTTATATAAAGAAGAAAAAGCCATGGACATGCACATCCATGACTGCTACGAGATCTACTATTCCATCTGCGGCGGCAAACAGTTTCTGATCGACAACTGCTTCTACACCATCGCCCCAGGCGATCTCTTTATCATCAACCAGTACGAAAGTCACAAGCTGACCCAGATCGACAACTCCGTCCACGAACGTATCGTTCTGTCGGTGGCGCCGGATTTCATGAAGCTGATCTCCACCAAAGAGACGGATCTGAGCTTTTGCTTCACTCACCGCAGTGCCCCCTTTTCCCATAAGCTTTCGCTTAACAAGGAACAGCAGAAACGTTTCCTCTATTATATCAACAAAATCACTTCCGCGGAGGGCTTTGCCCATGACATCACGGAATACGCCGCTTTCATGGAGCTGATGGTCATGCTCAACACGCTGTTCATCCGCAGTGCAGAGCAGACGGCGGCCGTGGAAACCGTAACAGCTCCCGCCGAATACAAGGACCGTAGCTACCGCTACAACCATCAGGTGGACGATATTCTGGCTTACATCAACCAGAACATCTCCCAGCCTATTACAGTGGAACAGCTGGCCGGACAGTTCTACTTAAGCGAATCCTATATCTGCCGGATTTTCAAATCCGCCACAGGCACCACCATTAATAAATACATCACCGCCCGCCGCATCAGTATCGCCAAGGCGGTTCTGAACGAAAACGGCAATGTCATGGAAGCCTTCGAACGCAGCGGTTTCACGGACTACAGCAATTTCTTCAAAGCCTTCACCAAAGCCGTGGGTGTTTCCCCGAAAAAATACGCAAGCCTGAGTGTCAGCTAACCTGCTGACGCTCAGGCTCTTCTTTTTACATTTCTTAATCATTCGGTCTCTGATAGAACCGGCCCGCCAGATTCTCCGTACGGATCATGTTGACAAAGGCCTGTGGGTCCGTCTCCCGCACCGTATTCACAACTTTGTTCACCTCGTCTCGTCCCACCACGGAATACAGCACGTCACATTCCTGTTTGGAATAACAGCCCTCACCCTTGATCAGGGTGGCATCGTGATGGGTGATCTCCGCAATAGCTTCGTAGACATCCTCCGGCCGTTTCGTCACGATGATCAGTGTCTGCTTCTGGTAGCGCTTGTACAGCACATGGAGTACCTGCGTGGAGGTATACTGAAAAATAATGGAATACAGCGCCTTGTCCCAGCCAAACAGTGCTCCAGCGATCCCTAGGATCACCACATTTCCCGCAAAAATATAATTCCAGGAATCAATGCCGTACTTTTCCGACAGGAAGATCGCGATAAAATCCGTACCGCCGCTGGTGGCATTGGCGAACAGACACAGGCTGATGGCCAGTGCATTGATCAGTCCACCGAAGATAGCAATCAGCAGAATATCCTCCGTTACCGGCCAGGCGGGCACCATATCCGTCAAAATACCGCTCACCACGATCATCAGACAGGAATAACCGGTGAACTTTTTTCCGATGAATTTGAAGCTGATGACCACCGGAACCGCATTTAAGATAAAGTTGATCACCGAAAAGGGAGGCTCCCAGTGCCACAACAGCACGCTGATCTCCTGGATCAGTCGGGTCAGACCGTTGAATCCACCGGGGATCAATCCCCCGGCCCGGACAAAGCTTTTCAAATTGACTGCCATGATAAAGGATCCCGCCAGGATCAAACAGGTACGCCGCAGGGTATCGCTGATGCTCTTCTTTGTCATACTAACCTCCATTCTGCAGACGATTCCTTCCGTCGAAGGAATCTCTTCTTACATCCTTCCTGCCTCTTCCTTCACAGAACCTTCCTCTGTGTGCGTTTTCTCCGCATTCCCGTTTTCCATCGTTTCGTCTGCTGCCTTTTGCAAAGGCTCATTCTCCGCACAGTCTTTCCTCTTTCTGCCGCATCTCTGCCACAGCACGCAGCACACAAGGAGCAGCACACTTCCTGCGCTTACCAATACACCGATCTTCCATCCATCCGGCACATAATGCATTTTTATGGTATGCTCTCCAGCTTCCAGATCAAATGCCATCAGGGCATCACCGAAGGTCTCCGGCTCCGTCTTTTCCCCATCGATCCACACGATCCATCCTTTCTCATAAGGCACGGACAGGATCAGTCTTCCGGCTTCATCCAGATTCAGGGTTCCCGAAATATGGGTGCTGTCCATCTGCACATTTTCCAGATGCTCCCGGGACAGGAGCTCCACTGCCTGTGCCAGCACTTCTTCATTCAGTACATACGCCTCCGCAGATACCTTCGGGGTATCGTCCGCATCATCCCCATTGGTCAGCGTCACGCGCTCTCCTTCCAACAGATATCCCAGATACAGAATGGATCCGTCCTTCAGATCACTGTAATCCTGCGTCTCCAGCGTTCCCCCAAGCACCTGCACCTTTTTCGTCCCTGTGGCATTGATCCTCGCGTAATAGCAGCCTGCCCGGTCCGCCGTAATACATACATTATCTCCGCTAGTCTCACTGGACGCCCGGTCCAGTAAGGGCTCTGCGATTCCCAGATCCTCGGTCAGCTGATTCTGCGCTCTCACACCGGTGCCGATCTCGTCCGTAACATTCCAGCCCGTCGGTGCCACATAGCCAAAGGGCAGCGTATATTTACAATGATATAAATAAACATCTCCACTGTTATTCACGATCTCATACAGACCGTTTTCGTATTTATCCGATCCGCCGAACATGTAATCCACATTCAGAAGTGCCGAAACGAAAGCTGTCGCTCCGTCGAAGCCGTAATAAACCTTACTGTGGCGCATGCCAAGCTTCTTATACAGATCCATGACCTGGGAATTCATGGTGGAGGAAAATACCGAAGCCGTAGGGTACCCGGTCAGGGTTCCGTCATTTTTCGTCTTGCGGGTAAACTTCTCGATACGGAAGAAGTCATCCCCCTCCTGTTCCCGCGCCAGGGTGTACAACGCTTTATAATCCTCCTGGTCTCCCAGATAAGCGCTTCGTCCGGTAGTGCCCAGACTCGTATTAAATGTATTGATGCTCAGCTCCGCCACTATGCACGCCAGCACCAGAATCCCCAGCACCTGTCTCGTCAGTTCGTCTTTTCTCGTCCGATACAGATACAGAAGCACACCATAGATCGTAACGAACACCAGCGTCAGCACTTCAATACCCGTGTCGAAATCCTCGCTCTCCACGAATTTCTCACAGGCAAGTAAAAATATCACCGCCGCCAGATACCCATAGATGATCTGCCTGGGAGAAGTGCCCTCCACATTCCGGAAAGCATCATAGCACATGACAAGGATCAGAAAAATATATAGAAAAGACTGTCTCGCCGGCAGGGAATCCGGATAATTCAGACCGTGCCATAAAAAGTCCAGGACATTGGTTCCGAAGCTGAGCAGCAAAAATCCCGCCAGTGCCAGATTGCAGAACCGTTTTCTCACTGATATTTTTTCATTCAGTGCATACATGGGCACCAGTAAAAATACTGCCACACCACAGTAAATGTTCGGCCAGTGTTCCAGTCCCCTCTCCGTGGTCACGCACAGGCAATGTCTCGCCAGCATATCAAACACGGAAAAATAGGACTCCAGCGTACCGGGGAAATCCGAATTGCCAAAATCCGTCCGTAGAATAGCACAGACCTCCGGAATCAGCAGTACTGCAGCCAGCCCTCCTGCCAGCAGCGATGCAAATGCAAATCTTCCGATCCTGCCGAATACCGTTTTTACTTTTTGGCTCTGCCCTTCCGTCATGGTATGGTATTCCGTGATCAACAACATTCCAAAATACAGCACCAGGAAGATGCAGATCATAATGGAAATATAGTAATTGGTCAGGATGCAAAGCCCCAGAGTCACGGTATACATGACCCATTTGCCTTCTCTGACCAGCCGCTCTGCTCCTAACAGGATCAAGGGTAGCAGGATCAGGCAGTCCAGCCACATCACATTCCAGTTGTAGGCCGCCAGATAGCCGGACAGAGCATACGCAGTGGAAAACAAAAGAGCCGCCGGATCCTCCTTGCCGAACACTTTCCGCAGATAGATGCTGAAGGTAAGCCCCATAAGGCCGATCCGCAGGATCACCAGATAACTCATGAATTCCATGATCAGGCCTTCCGGCAGCAAAAATACCAGCCAGTTAAAAGGACTTGCCAGATAATAGACATACAGTGCCAGGAAATTCGATCCGATCCCTACATTGTAGGAATAGAACAGTCCCTCTCCCGCTTTGATCTTGTGTACAAATTCACTTAAAAAAGGCATATACTGATGGTACATGTCGGAGAACAGAAAACTCCGGTCACCAAAAGGATATATGCCCCGTATGATAAAAAGAACCAGCATAATAAATGCAGGCACAAAGAACGCAAGCACAGAGATCCCTCTCTGCATCCTGCGCTCCGCACTACTTGTTGCTGTCGTTTTATTGCCGTTCATATTATTTTTCTCCCACGATCTTTTTTCTTACCTTCCGTAATCAAACAGCAGATAATACTCCAGACTCCGGTAATCGTTCAATGCTTCCCCACATTCCTTCACCGTCGTGAGTGTGCCGTCCGCTTCTCTCACACCGGCCGCGCTGATCACCGGATATTTTTCCCGCACTCCGGTCAGACTGCTCTGCAAGGCAGGCAGCGGCAGATCACAGTTCTTCAGCACATCCATTGCCAGATAATTGGCACTGGTCTCTCCGTCCGTCTGCTCCTCAATGTCAAAGTTGCTCCAGATCACATAAGGTACTTTATATTTTAACAGATTTTCCTCATCTGTTAAAGTCTCCGGATCCACTTTATTATTTCTTAAGATCGGATTGCTCACATAGGTCGTAGGCTGATGATCCCCGAAGAATACGATCATGGTATCCTCATCCGCCTGAGAGAAGTAATCGATCAGACCCTGCAGGGCGGAATCCGTCTGTTTTACCAGTGACAGATACATGGACAATGCTTTGGAGTCAATACCATCCACGGTAATATCCGGGGTAAAGTTATGGAATTCCTCTTCGTAACCACTGTGATTCTGCATAGTTACGTTAAAGACAAACAGAGGCTCTCCCGCTTCCTTGTTCTCATACAGTTCGATGATCTTGGCAAAGCTGCTCTCATCGGAGATATAGTTACGGATCCGTTTCGGATTCCTGAAATCGTCCTGTGACAGGAACTCATCAAATCCAAGCAGCGGATAGACTCTGTCTCTGTCCCAGCCGCTGGCATAATAAGGATGGATCGCCACAGTATGATAATCCAGTTCCTTCAGGTAGGAAGCCAGAGAAGGCATCTCCTTCTGCACATACTGCTGGTAAGCCACGCTGCCCTGCGGTAAAAATCCTATAGTGCTGCCGGTAAGGAATTCAAACTCCGTATTGGCAGTATTCCCGCCCAGCACGGAAACATTCAGGTAACCGGTTCTGGTATTCTCTGCCCCCTGTTGTAAGCTGTGAATAAAGGGCATATAGTCTTCGTTGGTGGTAAACTCTCCCCGGACTGCCAGATCCGAAAATGCCTCATCCATGATCACAATGATATTCGGACGCTTCACGCTCTCCGGGTCTTCCACAGCTGCTGCAAGCCCAGCGGAATCCTTCCCGGCCTGCTCATAATTGCTGCCGGTGCCATCTGCAGAATAATCTGCGGGTTTCTCCACATCCAGATATTCCATTTCCATCAGAAATGCCACGATATTGCCATCTCTCTTATTCATGACGGTAGGGGTAAACAGCTTGTCGTATAATCCAAAGCTCTGCACAAAGCTCTCGCTCTGTATCATGCCGGTATAACCATAGATCAAGGCAATGCTTAACAGGATCAGTGCCGCTCTCTTTGCCACTCTTCCCGGTGCCTTCATGTGAAAACGGCTCTCGATCAACAACAAAATCAGGAATCCCACAATGACCAGTATCGTACTGGTGGACAATTCATAGTTGAAATTGCCCGCCACACTGGCTGCTGTACTGATGGAATAAATATCCCAGGGCATGATGGGTGCGGAACGGAAATTCAGCACATAATAATTCGCCAGTCCCACCACCATGAAAAAGGCCGTCTGCAACATCAGAGCCGCCCGGACATATTTCACGATTCCGAATAACAGAAGTGCGGTCAGTACATAGAACGCCATGTTCAACAGCTGGGTTTTGAAATGCATTGTCGTAAAAGGATTATGGGTATACATTTCAAACAGATAAAATGTCACCAGCGGACATACTGCCAGCGCGATACAGGAAGGAAGCTTCTCCCTGGTAATTCCTATTTTTCGAACGGAATGACGCAAAAAGCCTGTAATGGCAGCTGCGACACTTCGTATTGATTTTTTCTGTAAATAATCCATTGCTTAACTCTCCTCTTATACTTAAGAGATTTTATCGCAATGACAGAAAAATAACAATTTCCGAATTGCACACATTTGCTAACATTACAGGCTTAATTTTGTTACTTTTTACATATATTTTACTTGATTTCTAGTTGATCTCGTATTTTCCGGCTTCCTTCAGGCGCAGCATAGCTCTCGCCATGGATGCCTGGGATACATGGTACTCCTGAATGCTCTGCTTCTGACGCAGCTGCTCTTTGGCACGCTCCAGAGCGGCTTCCGCACGGACTCTGTCGATATCCTCCGGGCGCTCCGCCGTATCCACCAGCATGATCACACGGTTATGAGAAATGTAGACACAGCCCACACCGACTACGGCCTTGGTCCAGTCGTCATCCTCTTTTTCCTTAAACCGTACCTCGCCTTCCTTCGTGGCAATGACCATATCCTCATGATGGGACATGATGGCCTGCTCGCCGTCCAGAGCCGGTACGATAATGATGCCGCATTTTCCGTCGAAAAATACTTTATCACTGGCAATGACCTTCAAGCTGAAGGTGTTCATACGCACACCGCCTTTCCTTACTGTGCCATGAGCTTCTTGGCCTTCTCCACTGCCTCGTCAATGGTTCCTACATTGAAGAATGCAGCCTCGGGATACTCATCCATCTCTCCGTCGATGATCGCACGGAATCCGCGGATGGTCTCCTTCACAGGCACATACTTACCGGGTACACCGGTGAAGTTCTCTGCCACATGGAAGGGCTGGGACAGGAAACGCTGAATCTTACGGGCACGGTATACGGTGACCTTATCCTCATCGGACAGCTCCTCCATACCCAGGATGGCGATGATATCCTGCAGTTCCTTGTACTTCTGCAGCATTGCCTGCACCTGGCGTGCGGTTTCATAATGCTCCTTACCTACCACATCCTCTTCCAGAATACGGGAAGTGGATTCCAGAGGATCCACTGCGGGGTAAATACCCTGCTCCACGATCTTACGGGACAGAACGGTGGTGGCATCCAGATGGGCGAATGTAGTTGCGGGTGCAGGGTCTGTCAGGTCATCCGCAGGCACATAGACAGCCTGTACGGAAGTAACACTACCCTTATTCGTAGAAGCAATACGCTCCTGCAATTCACCGACTTCGGTAGCCAGAGTGGGCTGATATCCTACTGCGGAAGGCATACGGCCTAACAATGCGGATACCTCACTACCTGCCTGTACAAAACGGAAAATGTTATCAATGAACAGCAGCACGTTCTGGTGCTCTTCATCACGGAAGTACTCTGCCATGGTCAGTCCGGTCTCGGCTACACGCATACGTGCTCCGGGGGGCTCGTTCATCTGACCGAAGACTAGCGCAGTCTTCTCCAGAACTCCAGACTCCTTCATCTCACTCCACAGATCGTTACCCTCACGGGAACGCTCTCCGACACCAGTGAAAATAGAATATCCACCGTGCTCGGTAGCAATATTACGAATCAGCTCCTGAATCAGCACGGTCTTACCTACACCGGCACCGCCGAACAGACCAATCTTACCACCTTTTGCATAGGGAGCCAGCAGATCGATAACCTTGATACCGGTCTCCAGCATCTCTACTACAGGACTCTGCTCTTCGAAGGAAGGTGGATCTCTGTGGATAACCCAATGTTCCTCTCCTTCCAGGGATTCTCCACCGTCGATGGTCTCTCCCAATACGTTGAACAATCTACCCAGTGTCTTATTACCTACCGGCACCTGAATTCCTTTTCCGGTAGCAATGACATCCATATCCTTGCAAAGTCCTTCACTGGCACCCAGCATGATGCAGCGAACGGTATTGTTGCCAATATGCTGTGCCACTTCCATGACCAGCCGCTTGCCTTCACTGTATACTTCCAGGGCATCCTTGATAAAAGGAAGATCATTGTTCTCGAACTCTACGTCTACAACAGGTCCCATGACCTGGACGATCTTACCATGATTTTTTTCCTTTACGTTATTCAATTGTTCAGGACCTCCTTTCTTGCCTTTTTCTTCTTTTTCTGAGCCTTGGCACCAGCAATGACCTCAGTGATCTCCTGTGTGATCATGGCCTGACGTACCCGGTTGTACTGAATGGACAGATCATGGATCATGGCGGAAGCATTCTTATTTGCTGCCTCCATGGCCATCATTCTGGCATTCTGCTCACTGCAGAACGATTCTACCAGTGCACCGTAGACATATCCCATGACGAAATCCGGGACAATGTTGTTTAGCACTGCCTTGGGAGACGGTGTCATGACTAACGGTTCCTGATACATACTCAGATCCTGTCCGTCTTTGGTAATAAAACGTTCTTTTATGATAGGTAACAGACGCATCATATGTGGTTCCGTTGTCACGCTGTTTACCATATTGGTATAAATAATATATACCTCATCCAGCTGTTCTTCTTCGAACTGCTCCAGAATCGTCTCCGTAATGATACGGGCACGATGCAGCGTCGGATTCTGCGCGGTGTAATGGAACTGCTCCGCCACCTCGATTCCGCGGTGTCCGAAATACTGACGTCCCAGTTCACCGACAACGAACAGTTTGTACTTTCCGGTCTTCCCGGCTTTCCGCATCTGCTCTTCTGCCATTTTCAGTACGTTATGGTTGTAGGCTCCGGCCAGGCCTTTATCCGCGGTGACTACTACCAGTCCCGTGGTCTTCTCCTCAGCCGGTTTGTCCTTACGTTCATCGAAATATTTATTATCGATCTCCGGTAAGTGACGGACGATTCTGCTGACCATCGTCTGCAGAGTATAGAAGTAAGGCTCTGTCTCTTCCAGATTCTTCTTAGCTTTCCGAAGCTTTGTGGAAGAGATCATATACATGGCATTGGTGATCTTCATGGTATCCTGAATGCTTTTCATACGACTTTGTATTTCTCTCGTATTTGCCATGTTAACCTCCTGTTATTTGTAACTATTCAGAGCCAATGGGCGAAGTAACCACATAAGCAAAAGTAAAGCCCTGAAAGAGCGGTTTTGCGAATGGGTTTCTGAATAGTTACATTATTTCTGTAAAAATTCCTTTTTAAATTCTGTTGCAGCATCACAGATCTGCTTGTTCAGCTCGTCATCCAGAGCCTTGGTGGTCTCTAACTGACGAACGATGTCGCTGTGCTGTTCCTTCATGTAGTCTAAGTACTTCATCTGGAAATCCTTTACCTGATTTACAGGCACATCCAGCATCACTCTGCCGTTGGCTGCACACAGGGTCATAACCTGCTCTGCCATGCTCAAAGGCCTGCACAGAGGCTGCTTCAACAGTTCCATCAGTACATGTCCGTGCTGTAACTGTTCCTTTGTGGCGTTATCCAGATCAGATGCGAACTGGGTGAACACTTCCATCTCACGGAACTGTGCCAGGTCGATACGGATACTTCCGGCTGCTTTCTTCATTGCCTTGGTCTGTGCAGCACCGCCGACACGGGATACGGACAGACCGACATTGACTGCAGGTCTCATGCCGGAGAAAAACAGATCACTCTCCAGGAAGATCTGACCATCGGTAATGGAGATAACGTTGGTCGGAATGTATGCGGATACATCGCCTGCCTGGGTCTCAATGATCGGCAGTGCGGTGATGGAGCCGCCACCCTTATCTGCACTCAGTCTTGCGGAACGCTCCAGCAGTCTGGAATGCAGATAAAATACATCTCCGGGATATGCCTCACGTCCGGGAGAACGTTCCAGCAGCAGGGACAGTGCACGATAAGCTACCGCATGCTTGGACAGATCATCGTATACGATGAGGACATCCTTGCCCTGATACATAAAGTACTCAGCCAGTGCGGTACCGGAATAAGGTGCGATGTACTGCAGAGGTGCAGGATCGCTGGCGGTTGCGGATACGATAATGGTGTAATCCATGGCATCGTTCTTTTTCAGGGTTCCTACCAGTTTTGCAATGGTGGATGCCTTCTGGCCGATAGCCACATAGATACATACCACATCCTTGCCCTTCTGGTTCAAAATTGCATCGATGGCAATGGAAGTCTTACCGGTCTGACGGTCACCGATGATCAGCTCACGCTGTCCACGACCGATGGGGAACATGGAATCGATAGCCAGAATACCAGTCTCCATAGGCACGCCTACGGACTGTCTGTCCACGATGGAAGGTGCCGGCTGCTCGATGGGACGATAGCCTTCTTCCTTAATAGGACCTGCACCGTCAATGGGTGCTCCCAGAGCATCCACGATTCTGCCTTTGAATCCGTCACCTACAGGAATACCGGCTCTCTTACCGGTACGAACGACTCTGGTGCCTTCGCGGATCTCGGTATCATGACCGAACAGGATACATCCGATCTCATCTCTGCGGACATCCTGTACCATACCTTTGACACCGGAATCAAAGATAACGATCTCGCCGTACTCTGCATGGTCGATACCATTGACGTTGGCGATACCGTCACCTACCCAGCTGACAGAACCGATCTCATTTTCCTGTGCCTGTAAGTTGAAATCCTCGATCTCACCTTTCAGAATGGAAATGATGCCCTGCTCACTGGCGGTCTTTCCTACCTGGGAAAGCTTGTCTGCGAACTGCTTCATACGTCCATTGGTACTCCAGTCATAGACCTCGTTACCGGCACGGATGATGAAACCGCCGCCAAGAGAAGGATCTTCTTTGGTCTCAAAGACCATATCCTCTCTGTTGTATTTCTTCTGGATAAAATTACGGATATTCTGCAGCTGCTCATCGGTGGGCGCTGTCACATAGGACAGGGTTACAACGAACTCTTCCTTTTTCTCGGGAGAGACTTCTCTGTATGCGGTGCAGATATCATCCCACAGATAGACGTCTCCGTTGTCACACAGGACTTTCAGAAAATCTCTGATCTGTAAGGGGAATACTTTTTCTATTACATTGTGCTTGGCAGACAGTGATACAGCAGGGGATTCGAAATCCAGCTTCACCTGCGGTACGGCTTTGAAGATATCGCCTGTCTGACCTACAATGTCTCCGGGGATATTCAGTTCACGCAATCTTTTTGCGTATTCTAAAGCTGTACTAATCAATCTTTTCACCTGTCTTTGCTATAAATTGGTTGTAAAGTTCTCTGTCTGAATCTGCGTTCTGCTTGGCAGCTACCAGTTTTGCAGTAGCTTCCACTACCAGGCCGGCGATCTGTTCCTGTGCCTGCTCGATGCGCTTCTGCTCTTCCAGTGTGGCATTCTTACTGGCATTGTCCATGATCTTTTTCGCTTCTGTCTGGGCATCTGCCACGATGCGGTCATATTCGTTGCTGGCCTTGCCTCTTGCCTCGTTCAGAATGCTTTCTTTTTCTGCCTGAACACCGCTTAAGGATGCCTCGTACTGGCCTTTCAGTTCATTGGCACTGTCCTGTGCAGCTTTTGCATCTGCATATTGCTTATCGATCTCTGCCTGTCTTGCATCCAGGATCTTGTGGATGGGCTTGATCAGGAAGATCTTCACAATGGCAAAGATGATCAACAGATTCAGGATGGTCCATACAATATTAATATCTAATCTCAGCATGTGCTTTCATCCTTTCTTACGTTTCGCTTTCTAATTTCCTTATAACTATCCGAAACTTCCATTCGCAAAACGCTCTTTCAGAGCTTTCTTTTTGCTCATGGAGTTTTAGTCGTCGTAAATCGTCACAAAACAGCTTACAAATACAGGCATTTGACGCTTGTCTGTGACGTTTCCGGCTTCGGATAGTTATGCCATGAACAGAATGATCAGGATACCGATAACGAATCCGTAAATAGCGGTTGCCTCTGCCAGCGCACCACCTAACAGTAAGATCTTGGTGATCTTGCTCTCTGCTTCCGGCTGTCTTGCGACTGCCTCTGCTGCTTTACTTGTTGCGATACCGATACCGATACCTGCTCCGATACATGCCAGTGCTGCAATACCTGCTCCAATAGCTATCATAATTCTTTTCCTCCGTTTTTGTGTGAATTAGTGTTTCATAACTATTCATAATTGCATTCGCAAAATAGCTCTGAATAGTTATCCAGTTACTCAATGGCTTCCTTAATGTACATGGATGTCAGGAATACAAATACATATGCCTGAATCAATCCATCAAAAATATCAAAGTAAAAGCTGAAGGGTACCGGCAATGCTACCGGAACCAGAAGCTTCAACAGCTCCATGATAACGAATGCTCCCAAAACGTTACCAAACAATCGCATACACAGGGACAGGGGCTTGATGAACACCTCCAGGATATTGATAGGTGTTACGATCGCGATGGGTTCGGTAAAGCTCTTGATCCATCCGCCCACACCTTTTTTGCGGATACCTGCGGCTTCCACCAGAACGATACTCATCAGGGCCAGTGCCGCCGTTACGTTCAGATCCTTGGTAGGGGGCTTCATACCGAACAATCCAATGATATTGGATATGCCCAGATACAACAGTACGCTAACCAGATACGGTACATACCGTTTGCCTTCTTCTCCGATCATTCCCGTAACAATGCCTTCCAGCTTTGTCACGATCGTCTCTGCCACCAGCTGTCGTCTGCTGACATTGTGTACTTTGAGGTTGCTTGTAAGGATAATCGACAAGATCAGAATGACTGCCATGACCACCCAGGTGATAACGACCGATTCCGCAATGTCCAGCTGTACTCCACCGATCAGGGGTAGACCTGCCGGAAGCTTAATAGAAAAAGCCGTGTCACAATTCAGTTCCTTGAGCAGTTCTGATGCCAATTCCTCCATAATACCACTTCCTTTCCGTGAACATCCTTGAAAGAGCTTTCACTCCCTCACGGTCGTTGCTATTTTACTCCTATTTATTGAAAAACGTAAGATACATTTTTGCTAATTTGTTCCATGCAAAAATGAAAAGTTATGGCATATATTAACTATAAAAAATGAGGTATCAGAAAATCATATGACAAAATTAGTCATTTTGGGACGCAAATCCCAGACGGGCAATTATGAGACGTTTTTTTCGAAACTTCCCGCCAGAACCGTAACCACACTGGTCCCCGGGGAAGTCACCTCCTGTGATGCCCTGATTCTGCCGGGCGGCGGAGATATCACTCCGGCTTTCTTCGGAGAAAAAAACAAAGGTTCCCGTACTGTTGACATCGAACTGGACATCCTGCAATTTCAGGCCCTTGACACAGCCATTGCCGCCAGGATCCCCGTGATCGGGATCTGCAAGGGCATGCAGGTCATCAATGTTGCCTTCGGTGGCACTATTTTGCAGGATATGTCGGGAGATTCCCTGCACAGTATCCCTTCCGGTGATGCATTCCATACGTCCATTATGACGGAAGATTCCCGTCTTTTCAAGTATTTTCCTATCGAAATGCACGTCAACAGCGCCCACCATCAGAGGATCGACCGCTTAGGTCAGCATCTGAAGATCATTCAGCGCTGCCCCGATGACGGCTGCCCCGAAGCCTTGGAGCATGACGAGCTACCGATCCTTGGGCTGCAGTGGCATCCGGAGCGTCTTCCGGAACAGGCCGGTGAGCCTCTGCTTTCTCTTCTTTCTTCTTATTTCTGAATCTGCGCCCGGGCTTTTTCGCCGGGGCCAGCTCCTCTCTGACCTTGACTTTGGCGATTTCGAACAGGGAGCGGATGATTCCCCGCAGCATCTCCGCGGTCTGGTCGTCCACTTCCTTCAGTGCAGTAACCACCGCATTCATACTCTTTTTCCAGTCAGCGGTAAACGTGATCAGATCATCCGCCTGGGATGCGGAGATGACCTGATAGAGTGTTTCCACGAAGGTGCGGACCTGTTCTTCATTTAAGGACAGTATCCATTCGTTCAGTGCTTCATTCATGATCTTCTGGCTCTCATAAATGTCACCCACATCCACGAAATGGTCCTCCTCCACCAGCCAGGAAAAAGGATCGTGCTGCAAAAGCCCATGGCTGTTGCTCTCCACCACGCGGTAATGAATATCCCGCTCGAAAATCATACCGATCATGGAAGAATGTGGCAACAGCTTCACCACCTTGCCTTCGATGGCATTATAGTGACACTCCTTCAGCATTTCCGGCCGGAATCCAGGCCCATCCAGACTGTAGATCTTCTGGATCCGTTTCTGCACAAAAGGGGCGCATTTCATGGCACTGTAGACTGCCAGATTGCCGCCCTTGGAATGCCCTCCGATATAAAAGGGCTGGTGCAGCCATCCGGTGACCATATTTACATATTTTACACTGTACTCCTGCCCCGGCACCGGTGACAGAAATGCCATGTTGAAATCTTCCTTCCAGCCTACGATAGTCTCATCCGTTCCCCGGAATGCCAGAAACAGGGTTCCGTCATCCAGAATAAAAGTGATGGCGGAGAACTGGGTCTCCCATTCCTTTTCCACCAGATTGATATAGCAGTTCAGCTTCATATCCCGGAAACGTCTGCCACTTAACATTCCTTCGAACAGCGCCCGGTTCTCCTTCTCAAAACGGACATCCCCGAACAGTTTGTCCACGTCCGGACGCTCTGCAATCTCCCGCAGGGTCACGGAAGGGCCATTGTGCCGCACATCGCTGACCATCCCGTCGAATTTCAGATAAGAGAGCTGGCACAATGCCAGACTGTCCACATCATTGAGAGGTTTTTCCCGAAAAGAAATGTCTCCGTATTTTTGCAAATATTCTATTACCGTTCCTGCCATATGCCGCTCCTTTCCGCGAGGAACTTTCCTTGCGTATTTCGCCGGATTGTGTTACGTTCTATATAATGATGCCAGGGTCAAAAGGTCTAAGCCCACATGAGCTTGCTCATAGGTGGGTGAAAGACCTTAGGACCCGCCCCGATATGAGCATAAAAGTGGGATGATAATCCCACGATATGCGAATATTGGGTAGGATTGTGGGAGTGCGTAGCACGGAACAATCCGTAGGCATCAAAGTCGGGGGCTTTTGACCCCGACATCATATAATTATATGGTAACTATTCAGAGCCATGCAAATCATGTCAACATGTACGTCGAATGCTTGCATTCGTAAGAACATTTGATATGATTTATATGGCGAAGTAACCACAATGAGCAGAGAACAGGCCGGCCTGTTCTCCAAGGAAGCCTCATAGAGGCGATTTTGCGAATGTAGGTCTGAATCGTTACATTATTAGGTAGAAATCATAAAGAAGGTGATCCGTCATGTCCACAAAGAATTCCAACTTTTTTTCCAGAGATTGTATGGTACAGGCTCTGATCCAGCTGCTGAAGACCAAATCCCTGTCCAATATTACAATTACCGAGCTGACCGAGCGTGCCGGTGTCTCCCGCATGACCTATTATCGCAATTACCATTCTCTGGATGAAATCTTCAGCAGTTATCTGAAGGATCTGGTAGAATCCTACCGTCAGGATGTTGCGACATGGCCGGACAAGGGCAATTACAATGACTCCCGCAATATGCTGCATTGTTATGAATATTTCAATCATTACAAAGAATTCATTGCCTGTCTGGTGCAGACCGGTCTGGGGCACCTGCTGTTACAGGCACTGGACGGCTACATTCTGGATACCTATTATACCGAAGACAAGGGGCAGGATTTTTATTACACGCTCCGAGCCTTCTCCGGTTCCCTCTACAATATTTATGTCACCTGGATTCTGGAAGATTCCAAAGAATCCGCTGAAGAAATCGTATCCATTATCTGCAAGATCTATTCGTAGGTTCCCCGATCTGTTCTCCATAGTAATTCAGCAAAGGACTGCGCAAAATACGCAGTCCTTTATTATTTGATAATTTATCTCTGATCCAAAGGAACATATTCCAGTTCCTGCATTACGCTCTTGTAAGCGGGACGAATGATCTTATCCATATTGATCAGCTCTTCGATACGATGTGCACTCCATCCTACGATTCTGGCAATGGCGAAGATCGGGGTATACAGTTCCAGAGGAATCTCCAACATGCTGTATACGAAACCGCTGTAGAAATCAACGTTGGCGCTGACACCCTTGTAGATCCGGGATTTCTGGGAAATGACCTCCGGTGCGATCCGCTCGATCATGGAATACAGGGCGAAATCCTTGTCTCTGCCCTTGGCTACCGCCAGTTTTTCCACGAAGCTTTTGAATACCTGGGCTCTGGGGTCAGACAGGGAGTAGACTGCATGCCCCATACCATAGATCAGTCCCTTGCCGTCGAAGGCTTCTTTGCTCAGAATCTTGTTCAGATATGCCCTTACCGCATCCTCATCTGTCCAGTCGGACACATGTGCTTCGATATCCCGCATCATCTCTACGACTTTGATATTGGCACCACCATGTTTGGGTCCCTTCAGGGAGGAAAGTGCTGCCGCAATGACAGAATAAGTATCGGATCCGGAAGAAGTCACGACTCTGGTGGTAAAGGTGGAGTTGTTACCACCGCCATGCTCCATATGCAGCACCAGTGCGGTGTCCAGTACCCTCGCCTCCAGTTCGGTGTATTGTTTGTCCGGGCGAAGCATCATCAGCAGATTCTCTGCGGTGGAAAGTTTCTTCTGGGGACGGTGTATGTACATACTCTCATCGTTGGAATAGTGATTATATGCATGGTAGCCGTAGACTGCCAGCATGGGGAACACAGCAATCAGCCCCAGGCACTGTCTTAATACATTTTCAATGGAAGTGTCGCTGCAGTTTTTATCATAGGAAGCCAGTGTCAGAACGCTCCTGGTCAGTGAATTCATAATATCACTGCTGGGGGCTTTCATAATGACGTCTCTGGTGAAGTTGGTCGGCAGAGTTCTGCTGGACGCAAGAATATCGTTAAAATGTTTCAGTTCCTCACGGTTCGGCAGCTTACCGAACAGAAGTAAATAAGCCACTTCCTCGAATCCGAAATGATCACCCCGGAAGCCGTTGACCAGCTCGATGCAGTCATAGCCGCGATACCACAGCTTACCTTCACAGGGAACTTTTTTGCCGTCTTCCATTTTGAAGGATTCGATCCGTGAAATATTGGTAAGACCTGCGACTACGCCGTTACCGTTCTTATCACGCAGTCCCCTCTGTACGCCGTATTCGTCGAACATCTGGGGTTCCAATCTATCTGCCGCTCTGCACAATCCGGCATGTTCCAACATATACTCTTCGTTTTTCTTCATCCAAATACCTTCCTTTCCCTCACATTTTTATATACTTATTTATCATAACTTTTTGGAAGGGGCGATGTCAATTAACAAAATATAAAATATTCCAATCCATGTAAATATCACCCAATATACGTCGAATGCTCGCATTCGTAAGAATATTGAGTGATATTTATAGGGCGAAGGAATATTATCCCAGAATCCTCTTTGTATTTTCTTTTATTTTCTCCGACAGATCTGCGTATTTTATCAGTTCTTCCTCGGTAAATCCCACAAATCTCGCCTCATCATAATCCCGCTGTGCCAGTGCCAGTTCCTTCATGACCGCTTCCGCAGTGGGAAGGATTGTCACTGTGACCTTGGTTTTACGGTCTTTGCGCCTTGTCTCCGGCTTTTCCGCTTTTCCCTGTACTTCTCCGGCTGCCTTGCTTTTTCTGGAAGGCTTGGGTTCCTTCACTTCCTCTATTTTCAAGAATCCCTTCATGGTCAGGCGTTGCAAGCCGCTGGTCAGGTTCGTGCGGGAGATTCCGGCGAAATCCGCCAGTTCCCGTCTGCTGTCCCACTCGTGCTTTTCACACAGGCACAGAAGCAGCCGCACATCCGCTACCTTCAGATCTCCTTTTAATGCCACCGGCTCCAGATAATGTTCCAGAAGCTTCCGCTTACGGTAAGCATCCCCCGCCGGTCCCTCGGCCTGCAGGATCTCGGTATTGACAAAGACTCTCTCGTCTCCCAGCTTCTTGGATCCGGGCAGGATGGAAGGCGGCACGGTTCCGTCTCCTGCCGCATCAATGAAGAAACGATATACCTGCAAACGGTTCTTCTCGTAGTCCTCTTCTTCCAGCACATGCTTGTAGAAGTTATTGTAATACTCAAAGACATTCAACTTCATCTTTACCGTCTTGGAGATGCTGATTCCCTGACTGGCAAGGGAGCCTTTGCGCTTCACATAATAATAGATTGGGGCATGCAGGGCATAGAATACTTTCGCGTAACGGATATATTCCAGATTGAACAGAAAATCCTCACACCAGTTGATATTCGTATCCATTCGCAGACTGTGCTCCTCCACCAGATCCCTGCGGTACAGTTTGTTCCACAACACACCATAGTAAAAGTCTGCCGGATTCTCCATCATATGTGCCGCGAACTCCTCCTGGGTGAGCACACCCTCCTCTTCAATGTCTCCCTTGGGGGACAGACGCTCTCCCACCACGCGGTAAAAGTCTGAAATGACCATATCGCAGTCATACTCTTCCGCCGCCCGCACGAACAGTCTTGTGGCATCCGGCGTGATCCAGTCGTCGCTGTCTAAGAATTGCAGATATTTTCCCCGTGCACGATCCAATGCCAGATTTCTGCTGTCGGAGACTCCGGTATTTTCCTTCTGGATCACAATGACTCTTGTGTCCTTATTGCCGTATTCCTCGCAGATGTCACCGGAGGAATCCGTACTGCCGTCGTTTACCAGAAACACTTCAAAGTCCGTGTATTCCTGATTCAAAATGCTGTCGACACAGCGTCGTAAATATTGCTCCGCATTGTATACCGGAACAATGATGCTTACCATGGGACGCATAAGCTCATCCTTTCTGAAATTACTTCATAACAATAAGTTCGTACGCCCTGCTGCCGATACCGATCTTCTCTGCATGCTCCAGACAGGTCTTGTACTCCGCATTTGGAGTGGTATTTTCAAAATGATCATGGTGATCACAAAAGCCCTCTTTTGCCATGGCATCCGTCAGCTGGCTGTTCGGCAGCGGTGTCTGCTTCAGGCAGGCATCCACACAGGCCTGATCCAGCGCCAGAGGATCGAAGGAGGCGAACATACCGATATTGGGCAGGATGGGTACATCATTCTCCCGGTGGCAGTCACAGTTCGGAGACACATCCACCACCAGAGAAATATGGAAATTGGGTCTGCCGTCCACGACCGCCTTCGCATACTCTGCCATACGGCAGTTGAAATCCTTTGTTGCCGCATCACAACCGCTATGGATTGCGTCGAAGTTACAGGCACCGATACAGCGTCCACAGCCCAGGCATTTGTTATGATCAATATGCATCTTATGGGTAGTCTCGTCGTATACCAGTCCCTCATTGGCACATTCTCTCATGCATCGTTTGCAGCCACGGCACAAATTCTCATTGATCTCCGGTTTGCCCTGAGCGTGCTGTTCCATTTTACCGGCTCTGGATCCGCAGCCCATACCGATATTTTTGATAGCACCGCCGAAGCCCGCCGTTTCATGCCCCTTGAAATGATTCAGGGAAATAAACACATCCGCATCCATAATGGCCCGGCCGATCTTAGCATTTTTCACATATTCGCCGCCCTCTACCGGCACCTCAATGTCATCCGTTCCCTTCAGACCATCACCAATGATCACAGGACACCCAACCGTCAACGGTGTGAAACCATTCTCCCAGGCACAGTACATATGCTCGATGGCATTCTTACGGCTGCCGGGATACAGGGTATTACAGTCCGTCAGGAAAGGAATTCCTCCCAGTTCCTTCACCACATCTGCTACCGCCTTGGCATAATTGGGACGTAAATATCCCAGATTGCCAAGCTCGCCGAAGTGCATCTTTATGGCAACAAACTTGTGATCCATATCCATATCCTGAATTCCTGCCGCCGTCATCAGACGCTTTAACTTACTGGGAAGTCCCTCTCCCAGACGGGTTCTGAAGTCTGTAAAATATACCTTTGATTTTTCCATAACTTTATCCTCCGTACCTAAAAAAGATATTACGATTATAACACATCTTTTTTGTTTTTGAGAATTTTTCTGCAAAAAAGGACGAACCCAACTCTCGCCAGCCGGTTTCGTCCTTTCAACGTATTTCATCCGAAATACTTCCCCATTTCTTTGTACACCGTACATCGATGTACGATGCAAGTGTTTTTTTATTTTTCTTGCACAATTTTTGCAGATACCGCCAAATATCCTGCTATTTAAAACGATTTTTGTACTGCGCAGCCTTTTCCACAAATTGCTCTGCGAACTCGGGGCAGGAAGGATAATAGAGGTGGGGGAAACCATACCAGTGGTTCTCACCGACATGGATGCAGGGATAGTTTCTTCCGATGGTTGGTTTAGTTGCGATACAGTCCACGCCGTTATCTTCACTGTCATAGTAATGAAATTCATGTGCCCGGATGCGGCTGCCCCGGGGCAGAAAATATTCACTGTTCTCTTCCAGTTCGATATATCCGAAGCGCACCAGGCTTCCGGTATCGAAGCATTTTTCAGGCAGCACTCCTGCCATCAGGCAGGAATGTCCTTCTCTGTCTGTCAGGGACGTATGCAGGTATAAAAAGCCTCCACACTCCGCTACGGTGGGGAGGCCACCTATGACTGCTGCCCGGATGGCCTTGCGCATGGCATTGTTCTCACTCAGCTGTCCGGCATATAATTCCGGATAACCGCCGCCCAACAGCATCCCATGGATATTTTCCGGCAATGCCTTGTCATGCAATGGAGAAAAATACACCAGTTCCGCTCCGGTCTGTTCCAGCAGGCGCAGATTCTCTTCATAATAAAAGCAAAAGGCTTCATCCCGGGCTACAGCGATCCTCGGGCACTTTACCCTATCGTTTTCCACAGAATCCGGATCTTGCTCTTCTGCCGTTTCTTCACTGCGTTCCTTCTTTTTGGTTTGGGAGATTCTCTCTATTCTCTCAGCTCCCAGCGGTTCCGCCTCTTCTGCAATCTGCAACAGCTTCGAAATGTCTACGCTCTCCCTTAGTTTTGCCGCCGTGACCCGGATCTTTCCCTGCAGATCTTCCAGTTCTCCCGGCAGGCACAGGCCAAGATGTCTGCTGGCGATCTGTAAGTCCTTATTTTCCGGGAAATATCCCAGCACCGCAATACCAAGTTCCTCTTCCGCCAGAGGCTTCAGAATCTCATAGTAAACTGCTGACATACGGTTGAAGATCACTCCCCGGATCAGATGTTCTTTATCATAAGCCAGAAATCCGGTGATCAGAGGAAGCACCGATTTTCCCATGCCTTTTGCATCCACCACCAGTATGATGGGGGTCTGCGTCACCTTTGCCAGATGATAGGAGGAGCCTTCCTCTCTTATTCCGCCCAGCCCGTCATAGAGTCCCATAACACCTTCCATGACCACAAGCTCGTCTTCCCTGCGATCTCTCAGAAACAGTCTTCTCGTGCCGTCCTCTCCGGTGAAAAAAGTGTCCAGATTTCTGGCAGGAATCCCCAGCACCTGTCTGTGGAACATGGGATCGATATAATCCGGGCCGCATTTACAGGAAGAGATATCCTCTCCGTTTTCCTTAAAAATCTGCAATAATCCACACGTGATCATAGTCTTGCCGCTGCCGCTTTTCGGGGCGGCGATCATGATGCGTCGTATCTTTTTTTCCTGTGCTCCGATCATCTCTGCACTTCTCCATTTTCCCTGTTTCCGTTTTCTTCTTCGGTCAGCAACGCTTTCTTCACTTTGTTCATAGAGCCTGTTTCTCCCTCCCTGAACGTAAATGAGCAGATCCACACCGGATTCTCCGCCTGCGGCAGATGATAGCTTCCCAGCTTCTTCACCCGGTTTACCTGCATCTGCAGGATTTCCTCGTCCTCCACAGGAAACGCTTCCAATACTTCCTGAAGCTCCGCAATCGTCTCCATGCTGATGGCATTGATCACAATGCGCATATGAGGATTTTTCCGATACAAGGTCTGTAAAATATCCATTAATCTGCCTCCGCTGCCGCCGATAAAAGCATGGGTGGGCACAGGCAGTTCTTCCAGTCCCTCCGGTGCCAGTGCTTCAATGATCTCCATATTGTCCATATGAAAATGCTCTCGGTTCTTCCGAAGCAGTTCCACCGCCTCCGGTTTTCTCTCAACGGCATAGACATGCACCGTTTCCGACAATCCGGCGATTTCCACCGCCACGGATCCGGTGCCGCTGCCGATATCATAGACTACGGCTCCATCTGTCAGGTGCAGCTTGCAAACACTGACTTCCCGGACTTCTTCCTTGGTCATAGGAGTTCTGCGAAGTTTTCCCTCCGTCCCGGAAGCATCCCGTAGGAAACAGGTGTCCGCTCTGCCGTGGGTCAGGAGTTCCGGCTGTGGATGAGGATTGCGGATCAGGCAGGTATACAGACCCTCTTCGGTGACCTCCACACACTGCTCCGGCATCAGGATCCGTATATTTTCTTCCGGATAGGACAATTGATATCCCACGATCACTTCACAATCTGTCAGTCCCGTCTCCGTAAGCATCCGTCCGATCTTACGGATATCCTCACTTCCCGAGGTCAACAGGAAAGTCTTCTCATGACTCACCACAGTTGTCGGAAGATGGTTCAGCTTCTTGCCGTGCATGCTTATAATGGCGGCATCCTCATAGCTTTCTCCCACCCGGGCCGCCAGAGAAACCACCGATGAAATTCCCGGCAGGATCCTCACACTGCCTCTCAGTTGTCCTGCTGCAATCGCTTCCTGTAATTTCACATACAATTTTCTGCATCCGCTGTAGAATCCGGTATCTCCGGAAAACAGAACCGCTACCCGAAGTGTCTCCTGCTGTGCCAGTTCCTCGCTTTCCTGTAATTTTTCCAAATAGGGCAGGATCTGGGCAGCCATATAGTAGGGCTTTTTTTCTATTCTGGCAGAATAGTCTGCAATCATGCGCTCCGCCCCCAGCAGGATATCCGCAGTTTCGATTGTCTGCTGCACTTCTTTTGTCATGCAGTCTCTGCTGCCCATACCGATCCCGGCAAGGCAGATTTCCAGACTTCCCTGCTGCGAAATCTTACAATCACAGAGTTGTCCCAGTTTTCCACAGATTCCTGCAAACGAATACGAGTCTGTCCCCGGAATATTCCCGGCAGCATCCGATGTCTTCTGCGCAGGCTCAATCACATACACCGGGATTCCCAGCATTTTCGCTGCTTCCAGCTTCTCCTGGCAGCCTCCGGCCCGGCCGCTGTTTTTCGTGACCATATGGCAGATGTCGTACTGCCTTAGGATGGCAGCGTTCATCTCTGTGGAAAAAGGCCCCTGCAATGCCAGGATCTGCCGGCCTTTGATTCCCTGCTCCATGCACTGTTCCAGACTCTCTCTTCCCGGAAGGATCCGCACATGCAGACGGTCTTTCAATCTGCCGGAAGCGCAATACACCGCCAGTTCCTTGCTTCCCGTGGTCAGCAGAATATTGCCCTCTGTATTCTCCAAAGCTTTCGCACAATCTGCATTGTTTTCAAAATATTGGACATTTGTAACAATGCCATCTGCTTCTGTAATCCCGTCGATTTTCCGTTCCAGACGCAGGTAAATGGGAAAATGTGCATCTTTTTCCAAAGATTTCAGTGTATCCACAGCTCCCCGCAGATTCTCCGTAACGACCCTGGCGTAAGGGTGGGTGGCATCCACTACAATCTCATAGCCTTCGTCATGCAGAAACTTCTGCATCTGCTCCCGGTCCATTCTGCCGCAGTGAAGGTTTACAATGGGCTGCCCGGCTGTCTGCATCGCTTTTGTGCTTTCCGTCTGTTCCCGCATTACGATTTCACCGTATTCCGTTGCCACGCATACCGTATGTGCGATTCCGGCATCCGCCAGAATCTCCGACAATCTCCGTCCTTCTGTGGTTCCCGCAAATATTACAAGCTTTTTCACTCTGCCTTTTCTCCCTTTTCTGCCTGGTAGCCTCTTCTGGTGATCAGCTTGTCCCCCAGGATCTCCGTCTCCGAATTACCAATAAATACAGTGGTGAACATATTGACTTCCCGGTCCCTTAATTCCCGCAGCGTACAGGTCACCGCCCGGGTACCTTCTCTTCCAATATTTTCCACATAGCCACAGGGACGCTTCCCTTCTATGGTTTCCAGTAAAATATCACAGGCTCTCTGCAGATAATCTTTTCGTCTATGGCTGGAAGGATTGTAGATGGCCATGGCAAAATCTCCCACTGCTGCCGCCCGCAGTCTCTTTTCAATCTTCTCCCATGGAGTCATCAGATCGCTCAGGCTGATAACGCAGAAATCATGATTTAAAGGTGCTCCCAGTACCGCCGCACCGCTGCTGGCCGCCGTGATGCCGGGAATCACAAGCAGTTCCGTCTCCGGGTGCTTTGCCCCCAGCTCGTACATCAGGGATGCCAGACCGTAGATGCCTGCATCGCCGCTACAGATCAGTGCCACCTGATTTCCTGCTTCCGCCTCCCGGAAGCATAGCTCACAGCGCTCCGTCTCCTGCCGCATGGAAGTGGTCAGCAGCTTTTTCCCTGCAAAACGTTCTCCCAATAATTTGACATATACGGTATAACCCACAATCACATCTGCCTGCTCCAGCGCAGCGATGGCTTCTCCAGTCATCATTTCTTCCCTGCCGGGACCCATTCCTATGATATAGATTCTGTTACTCATCTGATTTTCCTCTTTCCATCATTTGCAAGCCCTCCGGATCCTCTCATGCTTCCATCACTTGTAGGTATTGTCCCAGGGATGCCTAGCTACATGAAAAAATCTTTGTTTTTTCTGACTGTCCTTCCGATTGGTCTTTACGATTACATCGATACTTTCCATGCTTTCTCGGCAATTGCCACGGTCATGCCATCCTGTGCCTGCTTAGCTCTGCAGATTCTTCCATCTGCCCCCGCCGCCTTCATGGCGGCACGTTCACACACATTGTCCACACCCACCTGTGACTTTACAAAATCGGAGCCATGAAATGTTCCGTACACCGTCTGTAATTTCTGTGCCGGATAGGTCTGAAACGGGATTCTGTACTTTTCGCTGAATTCCAGCAGACACCGTTCCTCTTTCTTTACATCAATGGAAGCCAGTGCTGCGACCTGTTCTATGGCAATGTCCTGTTCTTCCAGTATTTTTCTTAAAAAGGCTTCCAGCTTCACACTGTCCGTTCCTTTTTTACAACCAGCACCCAGAATATATTTCTTCGGCTTCAACAACAGTTCTGCTGCCTCTTTTCGAAATAGTTCTTCCGTGTTGTCCGCTATTAGGACATCCACCCTTTCCACCGGAGGATATGCACACAGCCTGATCTCTGACGGAATATTCTCGTCCACTGCCAGATGCCCTGTCTGTATGGACATGGTAATTTTCTCGCCTGCCAGTATTTTTGCCGACACTCGGGCAATCCCCTCCCGGTTGTGGATCCACAGATCATTTCTTTTGGCAAACAAATCCACCGCAAAGCTGCCATGCAGGTCTGTGGCTGTCGTGATCACAGGGACGGCTCCCAGTTCTCCGGCCAGACGGGCCGCCAGTTCATTGGCTCCGCCCACATGCCCGGACAACAGCGGGATCACATACTGCCCCTGTTCATCCATGACCAATACCGGGCTGTCATGCAGCTTGTCCGTGATCCAGGGGGCAATAGCCCGAACCGCAATACCGCAGGCACCGATGAACACCAGCGCATGATGGGCAGCCATCTGCTCACCGGCCCAGACTGACACACTCTCCTGTACCGCTATTGTATTCCCGGTATTATCTGTCGGTACGTTACTGTCTTTGTCCGGAATCACCCCGAATGTCTGCGTTGTAACGTCCCCACTGTTTTCCGCTGTCTGCACTGTCTTTTTTCGGGAGCATTTGCTATATAGAATAATCGTCTCGTCTCCACCGCACATGCTCTCCCGGATCCGCTCCGCCAGCTGTTGTCCTGTTTCCGTAAAGCTGATCACACTAATCTTCACGCCGCCCCTCCTGCGTTTCCTCTGCCTGTATGGCACAGCATTTTGCCTGACGGAATTCTGTGGTAAAATCCGCCGCATACAGCCTCGACTTCTGATAATTTCCATGGGTGATAACATCCCCCACCAGTACCAGTGCTGTCTTTTTGATACCATGTTCTTCCGCTACCTGTGCCAGTGTCTCCACCGTACAGATATAAGCCTCTTCCTCCGGCCAGGTTGCCTTGTAGACAAGGGCTGCGGGGGTGTCCTTCGCATAACCGCCTGAGATCAGTCTGTGGCTCAGTTCCGGCAGCATTCCCGTGCTTAAATAGATTGCCATGGAAGCATGATGGGCTGCCAGACTTTCGATGCTCTCCTTCTGCGGCACTCCGGTCCGCCCTTCCATACGGGTGATGATCAGGGTCTGGGAAACACCGGGCAGGGTATATTCCAGATTTAACGATGCCGCCGCACCAAAGCAGGCACTGACTCCCGGACAGCTCTCATAAGGGATTCCCAGCTCGTCCAGTGCATCCATCTGCTCCCGCACCGCACCATAGATGCTTGGTTCTCCGGTGTGCAGACGCACCAGCATTTTCCCCTGCGCCTGTGCCTCCTGCATGAGCTTAAGCACTTCTTCTAAAGTCAGGTGCGCACTGTTATGGATCTCACAGTCTGCTCTGGCATATTCTAACAGCTCCGGGTTCACCAGCGATCCCGCATAGATGATGACATCCGCCTGTTGCAGCATGTGCATGCCCCGCACCGTGATCAGATCTGCAGCTCCGCTTCCTGCGCCAACAAAGTAAACCATTCCTCCGCCTCCTTACTTTTCGCCAATGCACCGAAATCATTGGCATACATGATACATTCGATCGCAAGCTTTCCCTGCGCCCGCTTCTCAAGATAAAATAAAATACGCTCCATGGCATGATCCATGACTTCCTGTCTCCTGCCGCACTCATCCAGGATCCGCACGGCTTCCTCTGTGGTGACACAGGACAGGATCTTTGCAGCATCCACTGCCGCCACACCACATTTTACGGCAAAGGCGGTCAACAGCTCCATCCGGCAGTCACCCTCTCTGGAATGGGTATTCATAATACCGCCCGCCACTTTAATGAGTTTTCCGATATGTCCTGCAAGAAGCAGACGTTTGAAGCCCTCTTCCACCGCCATATCGATCGTCAGACCGATAAAGTTACTGCATTTTACACTTTTATCCAGATCATAGTGATAGGTGTTTTTCAAAAAATCCAGTCCATAATTGCCCGGAGAGATCACCACGTCTTCTCTTCCCAGTGCCCGCTGCTGCCTAAGTTCCACGCGGATCGTATCCAAAATGGCCTGGGTACTCATGGGTTCCACGACACCGCTGGTACCAAGGATCGAAATACCGCCCACGATGCCTAGTCTTGGATTAAATGTCCGCTCTGCCAGATGTTCGCCATCCGGCACAGAGATCTCCACCGACAACGTTCCCCGGTAGTCCAGCAACTGACATAGCTGTAATACTTCCCGCTCGATCATTTCTCTGGGGACGTGATTGATAGCTGCATTTCCCACGGGCTGATCCAGTCCCGGCTTCGTCACCCGGCCGACACCGATGCCGCCGTCGATCACGACCTGTGCCTGTTCAGGTGCATGTCCGGTTCCATTCTTCCTACCGGATTCTTCTCTGGCTTTCCTATCCGTTATTTCCGCAAAAGAAACCTTCGCACAGATCAGCGCCCCTGTGGTAATATCGGGGTCATCCCCGCCATCCTTTTCCACGGCGCAGCTGACCTCCTGCTCCTTGCGGCAGATGTTGCGGATCTGGGCTGTGTAAGGGATACCTTTGGGTGTCTCTATGGTGATTTCTGTTTTCTCCCTTCCGGTCAGCAGCATATAGGCGGCCGCCTTGGCCGCTGCCGCTGCGCAGCTTCCTGTGGTAAATCCGTACCGCATACTTTCTACCTCACTGTTACTATATCATGATTCGCACCTTCGGTGCTTGACGTTGCTTCGCAACTATCATGATCAAATTCGCCGTTCGCCAATCATGCAAGCATGTTGGCTCTCTTGCGCTCATTATATCGTGAGCCCAGAGCGCCAGTTGCCGATCCCGCCGGTATTCTGGCTCTCCTGCGTTCCTTATCCTCTGTCTACTCCGTCTCGCCGGTTGTCTTGTGTACCTTTCAAATCGTTATACAATTCATTCTTTTTTCAGTTCATACAGCAAGGCATTGCAGATGGCCGCTGCCACGTTGCTGCCACCTTTTCTTCCACGGTTGATGATATAGGGCACATCCGTCTCCATAATCAGCTCCTTGGCAGCTTCCACATTCACGAAACCCACAGGGACCCCGATAACGAATGCCGGGCGCCAGTCCCTTTCCTGCATCAGCTCATAGATCTGTATCAACGCTGTAGGCGCATTTCCAACAGCGAAGATCACTGGTTTTTCCAGCTTCGAAGCCAATTCCATGCTGATAGCCGCCCGGGTGGTCTTCCGTTCCTTCGCCATAGCCGCCACATCCGCATCCGCCATATAGCAGTGGGCTTCCCCGCCAAAAGAAGCCAACACCTTCTTATTGATCCCCGCCAGTGCCATATTGGTATCCGTCACAATATCCGCACCGTTTTTTATCAGGTTTTTAGCGATCTCCACCGCGTTTTCGGAATAGGTCATCGTCTCCGCATAATCAAAATCTGCGCTGGTATGGATCACCCTGCGGGTGACAGGATCCTGCTCCGCAGGCAAAGTGATGCCCCGCTCTGCCAGTTCTGCGGCAATAATTTCAAAGCTTCGCTTCTCGATTTCTTCCGGCAATACATATTCAATGCTCTTTTTTTCCATAAGTTACCTTCCCCAAAAATTCATTTTCCGTCTTCCGGCTGCTCCTATTTACTGCTTTGCAAAGAAAACGAACTCATTCAGCAGTAATCTGCGCAAGTTCCTGTAACAGCACTTCATTCTCTTCATGTTTCTTCACCGCGATCCGATAATAGCCCTCACCCAGTCCCCGGAAATTCTCACAGTTCCGAATCAGGATACCTTTTGCAAGCAGGCTGTCATAGATGGGCTGTGTGGTATACAGCAACAGGAAATCCACTTCTCCGGACACCACCCGGATGCCAAGCTTTTCCAGTCCTTCCCACAAATATTCTCTCTCGTTTTTCACATATTCCACTGTGTCTTGCAGATATTGCTCTGACTGCTCCGCGCAGGCGATGCCCGCTCTCTGGGCAAACACCGACAGGTTCCATTCCGGTAGCTGCCTGCGTATTTTCTCCCGAAGCTCTGCGTTGCTGCATACCAGATAGCCCAGACGCACCCCTGGCATAGCAAAGCTTTTCGTAAAGGCCCGTGCCAGCAGCAGATTTTCATACTGTCCGATCTCCCCAAGCAGAAACTTTGGCTGTTCCCGGCCGGACTCGCAGAACTCTATAAAACATTCATCCACTACTACGGTGATTCCCTGCTGCCTGCAATGCTCCAACAGTTCCTGCAGATATTCTCTGCCCATCAGCTGCCCCGTGGGATTGTTGGGATTCGCTACAAACAGCATGTCTGTATCCGCTGTCAGCTCCTGTAACAGCTCCCGCCCCGGACGGAATCCGGTCTCTTCCGGCAGATATACATATTTTATATGGCTGCCTGATGCTTCCGCCACATACTCGTATCCGTAAAAGGATGGCACAGGAATCACAATATTCCGGGGCTTAAGTGCATGCACAACCGCCAGAAAAAGTTCTGATGCCCCGTTGCCAAACAGCAGATACTCCTTTGGGATTTCTCTGCCACATTCTCCGGATAGCATCCGGCTCACGGCTTCCGTCAGGGCCGCCGCAGTAATATCCGGATATTCTCCCACATGCTGCACTGCTTCATGAATCGCCTGCACCGCCGCATCCGGCATCCCTAAAGGATTGCCGTTTACCGAAAAATCCAGCCGTATCTGTCTGCTGTAAATATCACCGCCATGTATGTTCTGCTGCATTTTCCTTCCTTTCCGGTTCCTGTTACCATAGGACTTTTCATGTCCTCTATCGTCTGCAAATCATCAAAAGCTTTCACACCCGGCCAAACTCTGCTTTTCACACTGCCACCGCAATCAGGATCCCCAGACACAGAATCTCACAGATCCACGCCGTCCGGTTCATCAATCGGTTCGTTCTGCGGATATCCTCCGGTTCCACTGCCCTTGTTGGATCCCCGATATAGGGCTTTTTCACGACCTTGCCAAAATAACTGGCATCTCCCGCCAGCTGGATTCCCAGCGCTCCTGCGCACACGGATTCCGTCTGGGCGGAATTGGGGCTGGCATGCTTTCTGTTGTCTCTGCGCCAGATATGCCATGCCTGCTTTCCGTTATAGCTTTTCCCGCTGATAAAAGCCGTCCCGACCATCAACAGCGCGCTGATCCTCGCCGGGAGAAAATTCATCACATCATCCAGCTTCGCCGCGGCTCTGCCAAAGTGAAGATACTTCTCATTCTTATATCCTACCATAGAATCCATGGTATTGACTGCCTTATATAAAAATCCCAACACCGGGCCTCCCAGTGCAGTATACAGCATGGGGGCAATCACACCGTCGGACGTATTTTCCGCCACGGTCTCAATGGCCGCCTTTGCCACGCCTTCCTCTGTCAGATGTTCCGTGTCCCTGCCTACGATCATGGATACCGCTTTTCTGGCTTCCTCCAGGCTCCCGGCATTCAATTGTTTCCACACCTTGCTGCTCTCCACCTGAAGACACCTCGCCGCCAGAATCTGGTAGGTCATGACCGCTTCTATGACCACTCCCAGTCCCGGATGCATCGCATAAGCACCGAATAAAATCAGTGCCGACAGCATTCCCGTAAACAGTAAAACGATCACCACCAGAAGTTTTCCCTGTCTGCGCTCCGCCCCCTCTCTCTCGGTCGGATTGCCCTGTGGATTGCCTGCTCGCAGTGTCTTTTCTGTCTTCGCTATCAGCCAGCCGATTCCCCGGATGGGATGGGGCAGAAAATAGGGATCTCCAAAGAGCTGATCCAGTAAAAATCCCGCTCCGAATGCCAGAATATGATATTTCATCAATATGTTTCTCCTTTTGTAAATTCCGACAGTGGGCGAAATTCTTTCCACTCCGGGGTTCCTCCGCCTGCCGGGAATACCAGTCTGCCGCTATAACCCTGTCCGCATTTTACCTGATAATTAAAATATTGCTCTCCCAGAAAATGACTGAGCAGTGCCATGATGGTTCCACCGTGGACGACTGCGGATACGCTTTGTATCCCGGCGTCCTGTGCTCCAATTTCATCGCTTCTTTCCAACTCCGTTTTCTCCGATCCTGTATTGTAATCACCCTGCTCAGATGCAGCACTTCTCTCCAAGATCATTTTCATGTAGTATAACATTTTTTCATATCCGGCAACGTTTCTGTGAATGAATTCCTCTCTGCTCTCGCCTTCCGGAAACGGCAGTGTACCGCCGCTGTCGATCCATCTCTGATATGCCGGATCCCCGGAAAGTTCCTGATAATTGTGTCCTTCGAATGCACCGAAATCCATCTCCGTCCACTCCGGGACAAAAATGGGAGTCTGCCCTGGATACAGGATCTGTGCTGTCCCGAGACACCGCTTCATGGGACCGGAAAACAGAAGGTCAGCAGTCGGATAGTTTCCTCCCGTCACAGCTTTTTTCAGCATTCCTATTCCTTCCGGGCTCAATGCTTCATCCGTTTTTCCAAGATAACGTCCTTCTTTATTGGAAAGAGTCGCTCCGTGCCGGATCAGGGTCAGGCGGATCTCTATTTGATTTTCTGGCCGATTCCGCATACGACTCTCACCACCTCATCTGCCTGCGCCGCCAACCCTTCCAGAATTCTGCCGGTGCATTCTCTGTAAGTTCTCTCCTCCGCTTCCATGGGGACGATGCCGTTGCCGATCTCGTCACAGATCAGAATGCAGTCCGGATATTCCTTATAGAAATTCGCTATCATTGCCTCCGGATCTGTTCCCTGCCGCAACTGCTCCCGGATATATCGGTGCAGATGATTGACGATCACCTGCGGGCCAGCCGTCTGCCGCCCTGTAGTCTGCTCTGTCTGCTTTCCAGGCATTGTTTCAACCGCGCTCTCCGTTGCCCATGTTATTTTACTATCCGATGCCAGCCTCAGCGTTCCATCCAGAGCCGGCACTTCCTGCCTGTCTTCACGCTGAACGTAATGCTGCTCTACATAATGTAATTTTCCCTGAGCAAAGCCGCCAATAATTAATATCATTTCCCTCTCCCATTTCAAATGTGTTTCTGCGCCACACTATCCGGCAATACATTTTACACTGTCAGCATCATATGTTCTGCGATTGCTGCCGCAACCACCACGCATCCTTCGCAAAACGTCACAAAATACCCCGCCGTATCTCCGGTGATGCCGCCGAACTCTTTTTTGCTGCGATAGTAATAATACGCAAAAGTAAGCAGGGCCGCTGCCACCGCGATTCCTCCCGTCACGAAAGAGGTCCACATCATAAAGCCGATGCACAGGATTCCCTGTGCGTACAAAGCAGTTTTTACCACTCTTTTATGCGCCTTATCTGCGAACAGATACAGCGTCCCCTCCTGCTTTGCGGAAGGGAAACTCACCACTGCAACACCGCTCAGCACTCTGGACAGGAAGCTTCCGGCTCCCGCCACGACCAGCGTCCGGCATTCCGTAATCTCCGAAAAGCCTCCCAGAAAAATCAGTCCATACAGAACCAGCATGATCACCGCAAAGGCCCCGATATGAGAATCCTTCAGAATCTCCAGTTTCCGCTCTCTCGGCTGGTAGGAATGCAGGGCATCACAGGTATCTAAAAATCCGTCCACATGAAAGCCCCCGGTGATCAGAATCGGTATCGCCGTTCCCACCACCGTATAGCACAAGGTTCCCACTCCGAACCGGACACAGATCCATTTCCACAGATACCACAGGACACCGATCACCGCTCCCACCCAGGGGAAAAAGCAGAGTGCGTACCGCATATCCTCATCCTTCCACTCAAACTGTGGCATCGGAATCTTGGAATACATGGAAAACGCTATGAAAAAAGATTTGATAATTCGCATGTCTGTTTCCTTTCTATCCCCGGCTGTCCTGCCAGTTCTGTGCCTTTGCTCCTGGTGAGCCGGGTTTGATCCGCTGTGGGATCCCCGCTACGACTTCCACAACCTCGTCCGCCTCCGCGGCCAGCCTCTCGTTTACCCTTCCCAGCGCCTCAATATATTCTATAGTAGCACTGTCATAGGCAATGCCGTCTTCGAATACATTATTGGTCACGATAACCAGCGGATCCGCCTGTTTTCTTAAGACTTCAATGCCTTGCAGAATTTTTGCGATCACTGTCTCACGATCCACAGGCTGCTCCCTGGAAAACATTTCGTTGGCCGCAAGATTCGACATACATTCCAGCAATACTGCCGCCTCCGGCTCCATTTGGGAGGCAGCCTGCTCCAGTGCAGTAGGCTGTTCGATGGTAGTGAAACCTTTTCCCTGCCGCATTCTGTGATGTCTGGCCACTTTGGCCTGCATTTCCTCATCCCAGATCTGCATAGTAGCGATATAATATTTTTTCTTATCACCGGCAGTCCGCAGCAGATAATCTTCCGCATAAGCGGATTTCCCGCTGCCGCTGCCCCCCAGGATCAATATCATCATGTTGCTTCTCCATCCGTTCCGTCTTTCAGCCGCGCCAATCGCAAGGTCGCGCTATCACGCTTTTGCGTCACTTCGTGACTACCCTTGCTCATAGACCGGCGCTCATCTCATGAACATATTCGCTCAAAAAATCATGCGAGCATGATTTTTGCGCCCGGATATGTTCATGGCTGAACTGTTAACGTCTATATTGTTCTACTTCGATTTCTGAGAAGGTAGCGCTCTGTCCATAAATGCTCATTGCCATATCCAGCAGCGTGAACATCATGACTGCTCCGGTTCCTTCTCCCAGAGCCATTTCCGCATGGATCACAGGGAACAGTCGAAGCGCATCCGCCAGTTTCACCGCTGCCGGCTCCTTTCCCAGATGGGAAGGGAGCAGATACTCCCGCACACCGGGGAACAGACGCTCCGCCACCAATGCTGCCGCCATGCTGATCACACCATCCAACACAATGGGTATATGCCACAATGCGCCGCCGATGCACATACCGGTAAGTCCTGCAATGTCCAGTCCTCCGACTGTCTGCAATACCGTGAAGGCATCAGCATGCCACAAGTCATAGGTTTCCAATGCGGTGCGGACAACCTGTTGCTTACGAGTCAATCCCTGGTCCGTAAGTCCCGCACCTCTGCCGGTGACTTCCTCTGCTTCGCACTGCAAAAGAGCTGCCGTCACCGCACTGCTGGTAGTCGTGTTGCCGATTCCCATTTCCCCAGTGGCCAGAAGTCCGTAACCCTTCTCCTTGCAATCCTGTACCAGTTCGATTCCTGTGACAATGGCCCGGACAGTCTCTTCCTCCGTCATCGTCGGTTCTTTCAAAAAATTTCTTGTGCCGGGACGCACCTTACGATCCAGGACGCCGGGAATGGATTCCTCACTATTTATTCCGATATCCACAGGGATCGTCTCCGCGCCGATGCTCTGCGCCATCTTGCAGACGGAGGATCCTTTCCGTGCCATGGACTTTGCCACCGCCAACGTGACCTCCTGCCCCGTCTGGCTCACGCCTTCCTCCACGATTCCGTTGTCTGCACAGAAGATCAGCACACCTTTTTTCCGAAGGTCGATCTGTTCCGTTCCCAGTATAGCTCCGATCTGCGCCGTAATGGTTTCAAAGCTGCCCATGCCGTCCAACGGTTTTGCCAGAGTATCCCAGTGTTTTTTCACAAGACTTCTAACCGCTTCCTCCGGTGCCGTGATCCGGATCTGCGCCAGTTCCTGTCTGGTATAGTTATGAAATATGGGCTTCTCTGAGCATTCCATAAATGTCCTCCATATACAGATATTCCCGCAGGGTATCCGCCAGTTGATCGTACTGTCTTTCTTTAATGGTGCGGTAATCTTCCCAGACTCCGCCCTCCAAAATGATGCCTTTTTCCCGTGCCAGAGTCTGTATCATATGCCCGGCAATCTCGCCTTTGTCGAACAGGCCGTGGATGTAGGAACCGTAGACGCGCCCGGTCGAATCACTGACTACAGTTTCTGTAATTTTTATATTCCTCATGGCATCGTCCGCACAGGAAGTGCTCCGCTTGCCGTCTTCCCAACAATACATCGTCTCCCCCATATGAATCTCATATCCGGTGAACTCATATCCCGTAAGTCCGGCGAAAATGCCTTCCACCGCTTCCAGTTTTCCATCAATCTGGCAGCGATGTTTCTCCTTCTGCAGCACTGTCCGTACCGGAAGCAGTTCCATGCCGCGGATCCGTCCGCCTTCCTCCACGCTGTCCGGATCTGCGATCTCATAACCTAACATCTGATAGCCTCCACAGATCCCGAATACGGGAATCTTCGAAGTCACTCGCTTTACCGCCGCTTCCAGACCGTTCTGCCGCATCCATTTCAGATCTCCCATGGTATTTTTACTGCCGGGGAGAAAGATCAGATCCGGTGTTCCCAGTTCTCTTACATTCGTCACATACCGGACGCTGACCTCCGGCATCTGTTCAAACACATCAAAATCCGTAAAATTTGAAATTCTGGGATAGTGGATCACCGCCAGATCGATCTTCCCCACATGTTTTGCATCAAAACGGTCCGTCAGACTATCCTCATCTTCCAGCGTAAGTTCCATATAAGGTACCGTTCCCAGCACCGGCACCTGCCCCTGTTCGGTTAACATCTGAATGCCGGGATCTAAAATTGTACTGTCTCCACGGAATTTGTTGATGATCAATCCCTTTACCCTCTCCCGCTCCTCTTCGGTCAGCAGCATCAGGGTTCCCAAAAGCTGTGCGAACACGCCGCCTCTGTCAATGTCTCCTACCAGAAGTACCGGTGCATCCACCATGGCCGCCATTCCCATATTTACGATGTCATTCTGCTTCAGATTGATCTCCGCCGGGCTTCCGGCACCCTCAATGACAATAATATCCGCATAAGTTTCCAGCTTGCGGAAGGCTGCCTTGATATCCGGGATCAGCTCCGTCTTGTGGGCAAAATAGTCTCTGGCGGACAGATTGCCCCGTACTTCCCCGTTCACAATGACCTGGGATCCGGTATGGCTGGTTGGCTTTAACAAAATGGGATTCATGCACACCAGCGGTTCGATCCCTGCGGCCTCTGCCTGCATGACCTGTGCCCTGCCCATTTCCAGTCCCTCCTTGGTGATATAGGAATTGAGTGCCATATTCTGTGATTTAAAAGGGGCGACCCGGTAACCGTCCTGCCGGAAGATCCGGCATAGACCCGCCACCAGGAGACTTTTCCCGGCACCGGACATGGTGCCCTGTATCATAATAACTTTTGCCATCGTTTTCTCCATCCCACAGATGCTACTGACATCCCGGGAATTTCGTTTCTCTATTTTCTAACACCCGCTCTGTTGTTCCGGTCTTTCTAGCTTTTCTATCTGCTTCCCCAGCTGTTCTGCATATTCCAGAAGTTCTCTCTGAAAAGTCTCCAGACTGCCGAAATTCTCCCGGCAACAGATAACACGTTTGCACTTATCTATCGTTTTCTTTGCTGCCTGTATTTTTTCCTGTGCCACCGGCTCAAAAGGATGCTCTGCGATCACCTCCGCCGCCAGTGCCTTCGCCACGGGATAATCCAGATCATTTTCATACAGGATCCCGGTGGCAAAGGGGATTCCCGCTCTCTGCAGACGCCGGTAAGTTTTCCGTCCGTTTCCGGCTCCGGCGATCACGAAGACCTGTGGTGTTCCTTCCGGCGCCGCCAGCTCCATATCACTGCTGGCCTCATCATAGCTTCCCATCCGGATTCCATATAACTGTGTAATATACCCGTCGGTCATGACCTCCTCCGGCGTTCCGATCCGGTCCACCGCCCTACCGTTCACACACAGGATCCTGTCGGAGATTTTCTCCGCCAGTTCCAGTTCATGTAAGGACAGGATCACCGTCAGCTGCCTTTCTCTGCACAGCTTTTGCAGGATGGATAAAAATTCCAGTTTGTGACGTACATCCAGATACGAAGTAGGCTCGTCCAGGATCAGAATTTCCGGCTCCTGGCAGATAGCTCTGGCCAGCATTACCCGCTGTCTCTGTCCGTCACTGATCCGGTCAAACATAAGATTCCTGAGTTCTGTCACCTTCACCAGTTCCATGGCATTTTCCACCGCTTTGTGATCATCTTTCGACAGCACACCAAAACGTCCGGTATAAGGATACCTTCCGGTGGCCACCACATCCTCACAGGTCATCAGCTCGGCCCACAGGCGTTTGGTCATCACCACTGCCATTTTTTTCGACAATTCTGCTCCGGTGAGCGACTTCATATCCTCTCCGTCCAACCGCACCGTTCCTGCGATCAGGGACAGCTGCCTTGCAATACTTTTTAAGATCGTGGATTTGCCTGCACCGTTTGGACCCAGTAACGTCAGGATTTCCCCTTTTCGAAGCATAATCTCCACTTCTTCGATCAGAGGCTTTCCGTCGTAGCCCACGCTCATTTTTTCCGTTGTAATATAATAAGACTTCTGCGTTTCCATAGTTATCCACGCTCCCGTCTGTTTCGTGATATCATGATCCACAATACTACCGGTGCTCCGAAGATGGCCGTCACTGTGCTGATGCTAAGTTCCGTGGGTGCCATCCATTTCCTCGCCAGCAGATCACAGAACAGGCAGAATACACTGCCTCCTAAGAAACATGCCGGTATCATCAGTAACGGCTTTGTAGTGCCGAACAGTTTACGGATCAGCTGCGGCACAGCGATCCCCACAAAAGAGATGGGTCCGGCAAATGCCACGATACATGCTGAAAGCACGCTGGACAATACCACCAGCAGGATCCGCAATGTCCGGATATTCACTCCCAGATTCTGTGCATACGTCTCACCCAGCTGGTAGGCTTCCAGCGGCTTGGCCAAAAGAATCACCAACAAAAAAGCCGCCGCCACCACCACGCTCATCACTTTCACATTGTCCCAGGTCATTCCGGAAAAGCTTCCTCGCGACCAGTTGTGGAGATTCACGATGTCCGCATCCTCCGCAAACGTCACCACCAGCTCCGTAATGGCAGAACAGATGTAACCGATCATCACACCGCTGACCACCAACATGGACATACTGTCCACCTTTCGCGCCATAAGAAGCACAAATCCCATGGACAGCATAGCACCCAGAAATGCCGCCAGGATCAGCAGTCCGGAGCTGACCCGGATCGTATTCCCCAGCAAAAATACCATCACCAGTGCCACTACCATCTTCGCCCCGGAAGAAATTCCCAGTACAAAAGGGCCGGCTATGGGATTGTGGAAAAATGTCTGAAGCAGATACCCTGCCAGTGCCAGTGCTCCACCCAGAATTGCTGCCGCCAGTGTCCGGGGAAAACGGATCTCCCACAGGATCTTTGCGTTCATGCCTTCCTGTGCTCTCCCTGTGGTTAAAATTTCTGCCAGTGGAATTTTCACCGTTCCGATTCCTATATTGCAAAACAACAGCACAAAAATGCCTGCTATCAGTATAAAAAACGCTATGGTATATCTTATTTTTCTGCGCTGCTGCATGTTTTTCTCCTTCTTTTCCTATTCGTGTTCCAATCGTATTCTAATCTCATTCTAACGCTCTTATACTTACGCTGTGTTTCTAAGTCCTCCATCTTACTGTAAGAGAAACAGATAACGCAGCTTAGCGGTATCATCGTCCGTCAACACCGTATGCATGTCCTGCAATAAATACCCTACTGCCATGGACTGCTGGTACATATCATTGGTGGTGCAATAGACCTGCCCCTCCTGTACCGCTTTGAAATCTTTCAAAATATTGCATTTGCCGATCAGCTCATCCACCGTGGTCACGCCTCCGTCAATGGAACTGTTGTAGATCAGGATGTCTGCGTCTTTCGCTCCGGCATAAAAATCTTCGACCTGCATATTCAGCGTGGAGCGTCCGCTTCCGCTGTCTTCCAGATTCTCAAAAATATATCTTCCCCCTGCCAGCTCGATCAGCTTCGGAATATAATCCGTGCTCTGTCTCACCTGGATCAGTCCGTTGGAAGTCACATAGAAAAACGCTATGGTCTTCCCTGTTTTTTCCCCGCTTTCTACCTCTTCCAGAATTTCTGTCTGCTCCGCAAAGGCTTCTTCCGCCTTCGCTTCCTTTCCGGTCAGAGCTCCGAAAAATTTGACCCATTCCACTTTTCCCAAAGGATGCTGTTCATAGCTGGAATATTCGATCATCACCGGAATGTCAAAGCTTTGAAGCATTTCCACCACCTCCGGCGAATGCGTGATCATCCGGTTCTCGATCGCCAGATCACAGCCTTCAGACACCAGTAATTCATAATCCGGTTTACTGTATTTTCCGGCATAGATCATATCCCCTGCCGCCATGGCATCCTTTGCTGTCTGAATGTACCAGTTCTCCTGCTTCTGCCCGGAAAAACGGATCTGCCCTACAGCATCCAGTGAGGCGAACATGTCCATCACGCCGGATGCCACCAGATATATATTTTGAAGCGGTTCCTGCAAGATGCTGACGTCCTCATCCAGTCCCTGTGGTACCGGCTGTCCCTCCGGCACTATCAGATACCGCTGACTGTCGGGAAGCGTTGTCAGCATCTTATAACCATCTTCGTAATAGTCCACTGTAAAATTTTCCGCATATTGCAGCTCCATGCTGCCTGTTTTTACTAATTCTGTCCGTTCTTCCTGCGTGGTCTCTGCTGCCTGGGTAATCTCCGATGTTGCTTCCGCCGATGTATCCATAGAAGCAGAAGAAGGACTGCCGCAGCCACTTAGCCCCAGCAGTCCCATAAGAAGCAGAACATAGATCCATTTTCTTCTATTTCTTCCTGACCTCAAAGTTTTCATGCCTTTCATTGCCTACAATGTTTGTGCCTGCGGATTGCTCCGTGCTACGCACTCCCACGTCTCCGCTCCGCTTCGGTCCGTGCTAAACATGTGCCACTGGCACATAGCACCCTACCCAATATTCGCATATCGTGGGATTATCATCCCACTTTTATGCTCATATCGGGGCGGGTCCTAAGGTCTTTCACCCACCTATGAGCAAGCTCATGTGGGCTTAGACCTTTTGACCCTGGCATCATGTGTATTACTTGCCGCTCTCTGCACTCTCAAATGTCTCAGAGTGGAAGGTTACGGTGTATTCCACCTCATGAGGTGTGCTCATTGCCACAGTATCACCGATCATGGTAAGGGGTGCATCCAGTGCTTCCACCGGCACTTCAAATACGGAATTGCCTTCTGTGTTCACCGGCAGATATTTTTCACCGTTCACCAGCATATAGTCATAGTTCGGGCTGCTCCATTCCAGAGTCGCCGTTGCCGCTCCGTCAGCTACCGTGATCTGTGTGGGGGACTGGATGCTGGCTCTGCCGCTTCCGCCCTCCATGGTCAGTTCGATGGTGTAGCTGCCGTCTTCTACAGTACTCAGATCAAAAGGGGCTATGCCACCCTCACTGTCCTCTGTCACCGGATCAGATACTACGACTTTATGGTCATACCATTTTCCCTTGGTACCGATCAGTGCCAGATCGAATTCCTCTCCGATCGCAGGTACGGGAACATCGAAGCCGTAGACTTCTTCCGTCATGCCGTCGCTGTAAGTCACGGTATCCGTGGTGGGCTCCAGCAGTACCGCACCTTCCTTCGCCGCATCTTCTGCCAGACCCGGATAAAGATTCAGGATTTTCTTGGAACCTAAGGAAATGTGGATGGTCATAACGCCATCTTTTACCGTCAGGGTTCCCTTGCCGTCACAGGCTTCACTGACATGAAACATGGAGCTGTCCGTGGAAAATTCAGCTGTGTAGACACCGTCAGGAAGCTGTGCTTCGTCCTGCGCCGTCTCCGTGCTGACAGTTTCCGTCGCTTCCGTGCTCTCTGTCGGTGTTACGGTGCTTTCCTGTGCGGCAACCGTGCTTTCTGCAGATGTCGCATCCGCTGCCTGACCGGCACCACAGCCCCCAAGCAGCAGACAGGCACTCAGTCCGCCCACGATTATGATTTTATTCATTAATGTCTTTGCTTTCATTACTTATTTTAATCCTTATTTTATTCCTGATTTTAATTCCTATTTTAATTCTTATTTATTTCTCAGCCATTGCTGCGGTATGTGCTACATACAGATCCTGGATAGCCTTGATCCCGCCGAGACCTGCGATCTGGGTATCCACGCTGTCGAACTTACCGGAAGCGTTGAACTGGCTTAACCAGGAATCCTCATCCTCGCCTGCCATATCATTGTTGGCATGATCACCTGCTACTACCATCAAAGGACGAAGAACCACTTTGGTGTAACCTGCTTCTGCAACAGCCTTGATGACTTCTTCACAGGCGGTCTCCTCCGGCTCACCTTCTACGGTTCCGATGAATACATTTTCATATCCCAGTTCGTTCATCTGTGTCTGCATCTGGCTGTAAGACACCTTTGCGGTGTGAGAAGTTCCGTGACCCATGAATACGAATGCCACGCCATCTTCCTTTGCAGCGTCCAGACTGTCATAGCCTGCAGTCTTTACTGCTTCTGCGGTCAGTTCTTCTGCAACAGCCTTCTTGTCATCATTTACTACGGCAGCATCAGAGCCTACCTCACCTAGCAGGGGCTCAGCAACTTTTACAGATGCAAACTGATCCTTATACGCTTCTACAGCTTCCATCAGCTCGTCATACTCTGCGCCATGCATCAGATGCGTGGGCTGTACTACCAGGTTCTTAACACCGTTTGCCACAGCGCGGTCCAGTGCCTGATCCATATTGTCGATATGCTCGTCATCTCTTGCCTGTATATGATTGATGATGATCTGTGCGGTAAATGCTCTTCTTACAGACCAGTCGGGATTGGCTGCTGCAATCGCATCCTCGATACCCTTGATATCAGCCACACGGCTGTCGTTAAAGGAAGTACCGAAGCTTACTACCAGAATCTCGTTCTCACCGATCTCATCCTGATTGCGGGGATCATCCTTGGAAGCATCTCCGGTATCTCTGCCGAAATAATCGGGATCTGCATTTTCTCCCTCTACCAGTTCCTTCTGTGCGTCGGTCAGTGCATCCCATGCTGCCTTGGCATCTGCACACTGCTTATCGGTATTCTCAGTTCTCTCCTGCACATAGATGGCATCGATCAATGCTGCTACTTCATCGGCTGCTGCCTGATCTGCATCTTCGGTGCTTTCGGTAGCTGCTGTTTCCGCTGCCTGGGTGGTCTGCGCCTCAGTGCCTGCCTGTACAGTGCTCTCTGCTACTTCCTGCGTGCTGCCACATCCGGTGATGCATACAGCGCCCAGTACGGTTGCCAGTACTACTGCTACGATTCTTTTTTTCATGTTTCCTCCTCTGACAGTTTTTCTGTCTCTTTTGATTTTGGGGTTTGCCCCGGTGTTCTTAAATATGTAAGTCAGAAACATGTTTTATAGCTATTCAGCACCAAAAATAAAACCCTTTTCCTATTTCAGGTAAAGGGTTTGTACACATAAGAAACGAATGCAAAAAAGATTCTGTCCCTTCTGCATTCCACACGTACAACCAGTTACTCGTGGCTTTGAAACAAATGTTTCTGTACAGCATTCAGGCAGGTCTCCCGGCTTGAAGATCATTGCATCCGCCATCTTCCCGGTCTCCCAGTGATCTATCGGCTTCAGCTCCCTAATTACGGTGACGAGTTCGTGCAGGACTTACACCTGCTTCCCTTTTCACCGGAGCCAGCTACTTACGTGGCTGCTCCGGCACCTGAATACTCCATATTCAATTGTGGCTACTATATCACAGATTTTCTGAAATTGCAATGTCAATCAGTCATCTGTTCCACCGGCTGTCGGGATCAGTATACCTGAAAATTAGAGATTGGCGTCATTCCGGGCATAATTCAGGATCATTTCCTTTAAAAGCAGCAGATCACCTGTATAATCCTTGTTGTCCGTTGCTCCCCAGATAAAACCACCTGCGTAATGGGTACACGCTGCCATCATGGTATGCACCGTCACACGCATGAACTGTTCCTCCGGAATATCCGTGCGGAAGGTCTTGTCCTCTTTTGCCTTCGCATACATCATATGAAGTCTTGTGTTGACGGAATTCAGGGATGCGTGGAAATTCGCCAGTTCCTCCTGCCGCACCGTCTGGTGTGTTATATAATTGTTGAAGTTGTCATTATACTGCAGCAGATCCTTATGGTTCTGATACATGCCGATATAACTGTCCAGCGTAAAAACAAATCTTCCGATGGCCGGAATATCGTGTATCGAAGAGATTGGTCTTGCCTCATCCAGCTTGTCCAGATAAGCCTTCCATTTCGATGCGCAGACCGCAATAGCCAGCTCCGTCTTATTGTTGTAACAGCGGAACAATGTGGCACGTCCCACACCGGCTTCTTTTGCGACCTCATCCATGCTGACCGCTTCGATTTTCTTTTCCACAAAAAGCCGGAACGCCGTATCGATGATCCGCTGGTTGCGCCCTTGCTCTTTATCCATCTGTTTCTCAGATTTTCCCATTTTTCTCTTCCTTTTTCATACATTCTTACTGTTCATTTTATGGTAAAAGGCTGTGACTGTCAACGACTGTAAAAAGCTAATGTAAAAGTGCCTTGCAGATTCCTACGAATTTTCTTGTATTTAAAACGCCAATATCGGCGAAAAAAATACAAAAGCAGGTAATTTTGTATTATAAAAATGCTTTATTTTCGCCAAGTACGCAAATAAAAGAAATTCCGTACAAAAATTCCTGATTTCGGAACTTTTTTGTACGGAATCCAATGTTTTTATACTATTTACACCAAACTGACTTATCTATCAAGGGTTTTATCAAATGCATCTAGGCTCTTTTTTGTTTCTTCCTGAATATGCTTATTTACTGTTTCCATCAGTGCTTTTTGTTGTTCTTCCGAAAGATTAAGTATATAAACTATCCCCCTAATAAACTTAAATTCTATTTATTCTCTTTGACGATAATCCAGCGTCCTCTTCTGTTTGTGCCTTCTCTTGCAATTATGTGCATCTCTTGTAACTCTTTCATATCCTTTTGCACTTGCTTTCTAGTCAAATCTAATTCTTTCATAATTTCAACTTGTGTAATAGTTGAGTTTACTTTTATCAGCTTCAAAATTTCCTTTTTTCTTTCAGCTCCTTTTATTGGCTCCTTTTCGGCTCCTTTTTGGCTCCTTTTTGGCTCCTTTTCCTCTTCGCTTGTTTTTATCGTTTGTTTTTTCGCAAATTCAAGCGATAAACGAGTCCTGTCAGGATTATAACTTTCTTCCACCACAGGCATTGGCCAACCTTCATTCTCCCAAACTTGATAAATATCTGGAATACCACTGCCAGCTCTTTCACCAATACCAATCATATTAAACATCTTCATTAGTGTTTTATTTCTAGGATCTGAAATACCACCACGAAGCATCTGCTTTTTACCAGTGCGAATGCTACCAGGATTCTCGATAACCAACTTGTCATCTTCCTTCTTAATCACTACACCGCAAGGCAAGAAATAATCTGTATTAACCAAACAATTAACTAAAGCCTCTCGAACTGCCTTATGAACTGGAGTATCATCCACCCTCGTAATACCTTCAAGCTTAAAAGGCTTCTTAATATCCTTTGCAATTTTGCTATTTACTCTAAAGAAGAAATCAAATACATTACCGCTCCAATCACCGGAGCTAGACTGCAAGCGATCTGTCCAACGTATTGTTGGGTCCAGCATCTCTCTATAATCTAGGAAATACTCTGGAAATTCTCTTACGATATGATATTCTTCACCGAACATAAGCAACCCAGCTGTAGTAGGATGTAATTTACCATCCTCACCAAATCCTGCTGCACCTATTCTCTCTAAATACTCATCATCTGGTAAATTATTAAATACGTGCTCTGGACGATAGCTCTTATGATGATTTCTGAATCCCTTCAAGGACTCTGTATCAATTGCAGAAATATCAAACTGTTCTACAATCTTCATATCCTCTGTCTCATCCGCAGCATCACGGAGCATACCTTTAATTTCTGCCTTTGAGCAATGATAGTCGCCCTCCCAATCTCTACGATAGCAGCCACCAAATAAATCGTTATTAATATAAACAGGCTTCTGCTCACGTTTAGCTCTTGGTACATAAATAACCAGAATGGTATCGCCATTAACCTCGTAGGACTCCACATTTTTATCCGATAGCAAATTAATGCTTACCTTCTTAGTATCATGAATTGTGTTCCAAAAGTTTCTCTTAAGTTTATCCGCATTTTTAAGTCCAGTAGTATACCAAGTTCCATCCTGCCGCTCTCCAACGCCAAGAATAATAACACCACCATTAGAATTGGCAAATGAGGAATACGACTCCCATAATGCTATAGGCAATCCACCTTCTGCCTTTTTCACTTCTCGGCAGTTATCTTCTTTATATTTATCAAAGTTCGATAAATCAAACAAATCTGACATATGAGATTCTCAGCTCCTTTCCTCCATATACATAAACGAATTCTCAAAAATTATCAATTCAATTTTTCAGCCCATTCTGCTTCCTTGAAGCCAACAAGCACAGTATCTCCATTTACAACAAGTGGACGCTTTACCAACATTCCATTTGTAGCAAGTAACTGAATCTGTTCCTCTTCACTCATTGTAGGCAGCTTGTCCTTAAGCTGCATTTCTTTATAAAGAAGCCCGCTAGTATTAAAGAACTTCTTAAGGGTCAGTCCACTCTTCCCGTACCATTCCTTTAATTCGTCATAAGTAGGATTCACCTCTACAATATGGCGCTCAGTATATTTTATATTATGCTCATCCAGCCACTTTTTAGCCTTCTGACAGGTCGAACATTTGGGGTAACATATAAATAACATTTGTGATTGCTCCTTATCTTCATTTTCCATTGGCATAACCTGGCTAATATCTATATCTAGTGTATTAACAGTATACACTTTTGAACCTGTAATATCATAAACTCTTGTTTTCGCATCAACATCAAAAAGCAACACATTTGTACCAGTTGCTGATACTGCACTTTTAAACTTAATTCCATCAAAACCAAGTCTTTTAATATATTCACAGAGAAATTGTGTCGGTGCATACTCTATTTGTTCTCCAAAATTAGGCTTAGAAAACTCTTCAGAAATTCTTTGTAAGTCCGCAACTATAGAATACTCATCCTCCTTTATTTTTTCGGGCGAATATGTAAAATCAAATATCTTAGCATCTCTGATGATTTCTATAGTGGCTATGTTATACATTTTCTGCATCTGTGGCCGCATTTCCAATATTGCCGTTTTAATATCTTTTGCAGTATATAAATAGCTTATTCCTTTTGGATTAGCTCTCCCCTCTTTTGCATAAGCATTCGGCGGAGCATCAGAATTACTTTTATCAAAACCATAGAAGTCCTTTTTATTATTCAACAGATTATCTATTTTTTCTGTAATTCTTCTCCTCTTTTCCTCATCACCACATAGGTAAATGGACGCAATATTCATTGCTGATTCATTAAAAATGTCAGTAGCATCAAATTCTAAATTAGAAAACTCATCCTTCATTATCTCAGAAAGAGCTATTACCATATCATTTTTAAAGAAATCTTGTTCGGTATAATCTCGTGCACGATACAAAATATCACCTTTTGATATAGTACACGTTGCTTTTTCTGCGATATCAGATATCTTTTTTAGCAATTCACTTTCTGGAAAAAATCTGTTTTTTGTCTTTACTTCTTCTGCAAAACTTTCCCATAACTTTTGCGTATTGTAATCAATATACATCAATAGGATAAACAGCATAATAAACCAATACGTTGTTTCATCATCAAAATCCTTAAACGCTTCGATATTTTTATATTTGGATGCAAATTCTATCATTTCTTCTTTCGTAACAGATGCTTGTTCACTTATTGAATCATTTTTTGTTTTATTAATACTTTTCATTTTAAGCTAGTCTCCTACAATCCGAATTAGACTATCAATTACTATCGTGACGAAAAATTTTTTAATATTGTTTCATCATCATTTTCCATTGTTTCATCGGAATAATAACAAAAACTGATACTCTCATCGTTACTAAAATAGGTATATAAGGATGGTCTTAACAGTTTGGTTTTATCAGCATTAAATTCGCTTCTATACCTTGCTCCTCTCCGGTAAATCAAAGTGTGTTTCTGCAATGGTATTCAGTTGCTTAGCAATATCCGAAAAAGGCTTATTCAAATCTAATGTCCTGACCGTAATCTGGTTACCATGCATTTGATACACATTATCCGGTTGAATTTCCTCATCCGTTTTCGCATACAGCAGCATTCCGGAAACCTTGTGATCTTCATCTCCAAATTCATAATCGCGATTCTTCACATACGTGAATATTTGGTACATATTGTTCGAATGGAGCGTGTGTTTTTCATACTGCGTTTGAGTTGTGTGACTATAATATTTCGCATCAATAATCAGTACGGTATTATCTTTTTGCAGATGAATATCACTCTGCATTACCGGCAGCATCGTTCTGATTCCATCGTCCACAGACCAAGGTATCTGAGAAGCACTGACTGACAGCTCAGGAAAATGCTTACTGTAATATTCAAGAATAAATTTCTCGTACAGCCTACACATACGTTGCTCATCCACAAAGGATGCAAACCTATACTCTCCAGCATCTGTTGTGATAAGCATACCCTCAATTATTAGCTGACAAATGCTTATAAGCATCCGGTAGGTCTGATTGTTTCTCTGAAATCTGATGGATGACCATCGTATGGAGGTTGGTTCAATTAGATCAACGTTAGAAAAAAATAACATCTTCTTTTTCAGATCATCCCTGTACTCCGCCTTAACCTTTGCATTTCGCAGTAACAACATAACCGCCGTCTTGATTATTTGATTAAGAAGATTATTCTCAGACAACTCATCATAATCACATGTCAGTAGCTGCTTACGTGCCAGTCGATTCTTAATTGTTCCCGGCAGGTTAATCTTTCCGCGCATTACCGGAAGCTCCTCCTGACGGTTTATGTACTCCCGGTAGAGACCTTGTTTCAGCTGAATTCCAATTCCCTTCGCGAGAATCGCAGCCAATAGATCATACATCTCATCAAACGATTCAGCTGCTACATCATCATAGTTTTCCTGATTCAATGTTTGAAAAGCATAGGACAGCATATAATATATATTTTTGATGAATATGCTCTTATCTTTCGTCATTGAAATACACCGTGCAAGATATTCTCCCACCGCTGTAACTTTGAACTTTCGTCAAACCAGTATTCACTGAGCATCGGTAAAATATCAAAATCAACAACGTCCTTCATCCATTCTTCTGCGCAGTCATTCACATTACAGAAATAGCTATGCCCTATGCAGAAGCCTTTACCCAGAGCCTTATCCTGAGCTATTTCCTTGTTGAGTTCCTTAATACGCTCAATGAGAGTGTTGAATGTTTCATTTGCAAAGCTATTCTGATAATTGATAAATCCTTCCGAATCAAAGCCTGGTTCCATATCGAAAAAGCTGAATCTACGTCTTAATGCATAATCAATCATTGCCAGACTTCGGTCTGCGGTATTCATCATTCCGATAATATGTAATCTCTTAGGTACTGAAAAGCTCAGGCCATTATAAGCCAGCGTTGCTTTTTTATCTCGATAGTCTGCCTCTATCAGCATCAGCAGTTCTCCGAAAATCTTGCTCATGTTTCCACGGTTGATCTCATCTATGATGAAGAAATAGTCTTTATCTGGATGGTTTGCAGCCTTCTGACAAAAGCGATAGAAAATACCATATTTTAGCTCAAATCCATTTTCAACAGGCTTATAGCCCATCATGAAATCTTCGTAAGAGTAATTCTGATGAAACTGAACAAATTCGATACGATCGTCATCTACTTCGCCCATCACCGAATAGGCTAATCTTTTTGCTGCAAATGTCTTTCCAACTCCTGGCGCTCCTTGCAGAATAATGTTCTTTTTCTTTTTCAGAACCGCTGCAAGCCTATCGTATTTGGCTTCTGTCATATAGACTTCTCTTAAAAAATCTGTTTTCGTATATTCGGTATTGCCTTTCCCTGAAGGAGCCGGATTTTCCTCTCGGATCATGTCGATGATAAAATCATATTCTCCGCGTGTAAGCTTAAACAAGCTGCCCTGTGTCATAGAGAAATATTCCATTTTCTCAAGCTCTGAGCATTCTTTCAACGTCGAAAAATCAATAGGAGAGGAAAGGCCTTCTACTTTCTCAAAATAAATTTTCTGCCCATCTTGCTCCGCACTAACGCGCAGAATTGCAACGATCTGCTTTACTGGTGTCGATTCATAACCAATTACCATATCGCCAGCCTTAGCATCTAAAAAGTTCTGAAAAATCCTTCGTTTATTTCCATTATCGTTATAAAGGGTATAGTCCTGAACCTCACCAATTGGCATACTGGACATACTCCATATTTTAGGATTTGCATTTAGAAACCAGTAGTGCAACCCTGATGCATCGTTCTTCAGAAGTTCTTCTTTTGTAATGTTGAAATATGGTTTTAAGATGTAGTCTTCAAAGAGCTGCGTTTCACTTTTGGGAACAACAATACAAGTCGAGTTTTCGTTTGGCGTCCACCACTTTTTATTTCCAGAATAGGCACTTGTATCACGAGATTCCGTAATAACCGTATAGCTTCTCTCATACCAGCCATCCTGCTTTTCTGGATTTTCATTTACTTCATCCGAATCAATACGTCCTAAAAGCCGTATGCTGTTTCCGCGGCACAAATAGAAGAAATCGCCTTTCTTCATTGTAGCCATAAAATCTTCGCCCTGAGATACTTTTGATTTACCCTTTGCAGCTGTATCCTTATGTACCACAATTACTTGTCTTTTTTCAAATGCTGCTGCCTCTACATCAGAAATACAGTCATTACCATGGCTTATCTTCCAGAAATTAGGCTCTAAATTTGCATACAAATTCACCTTAGACAAATCAACTCGTCCAAGAGCTTCTGCAAGCTCATCTCTAAGCTTCCAAACATAAGATCCTTCTTCATCCTTCTTGGCAGCCTTGCCAACATAAAGAACTGACCACCATTTACTTTCATCGTTGTCCCGCGACATGATTGGGCAGTTTGTTTTATTTACAATCCTTCTGGCCAACGCTGATGATCCTGAATTATAGAAATTCTTACTTTCCCCATATTTTATCGCAAGTTGAGTGCAGGTAGCCTTCCCTCCATAATCAAGAATGCGCTTCATTATTTCAAGGCTACTGTCTGTAAATATATCCGCATCATTAAGCAATACTTCCCAATCATCGACTGATAATGCAGGAGTATAATCTGTCGGCCACCATTCATCTGATGTCGGTGCAGATTCATCTTTATTCAGATATCGACTTATAAAGAATCCAACATCAATTGTCAGTGTTTTTAATTCTGGATCTGGATAGCATGTTCCCGTTATTTGTGATGCAAGCATATTTTGGAGTTCTTCATCTTGATTCAACTCGTCACAGATTTCATTATAGAAAGCAAAGAAATTACGAATGTTATCTGCATACGCGCCCTTTTTGAACGTATAATCGCTTTCCAGCTCATTGGAAACTGCCTTGATCTCTGTAAGTTTATAAATGTAATACTTATCCGGATAACGCAACCATAAATAGGTGCATATCGCATTCTCATACTGATAATGCTGTGCCGCGCCGTTGCCATATCTTTCAAGAAGGCTATTCGATTTCTGCTTGAAGGAGTCGATACGTTCATACACATCTTTGCCTTCATCAAAGAGCTCGATGAACATTGCTCTGACTTCTTCCTGTGCTATCTCCGCAAACTTGATAATCATTTTGGCCGGAAAGTTATTTACTGAAGCTAGCAGATTGCCTGTCTGCGACAATGCCTTTGTAAGCATTGCCGCAAAATCATCCGCATTAACATCCCAGTTCACCTGAAAGCATTTCACAGCTTCCCACTTATATTTTTCGTCCGGCCACTGTGTCTGTATAAATCGTTTCTTGTATTCAACAAGCGCTGACTTTAGTCGCATTTTATTGAACATTACAAATCACCACCTTATCATTTTGCATTACGAAGACTCTTGTATATCTCATCTGAGAAAATACCAAGAACCTGCCGCTTCATCTCATCATTGGAGAGAAGCATGGAGAAGAAGTCCTGATTCTGTGACAATCCCTCAATCAAAGCGTCATCAATATCATCAAAATAGGAAAACTCAAAATCCTGCTGCGTATTGTTGCGTGCACTTGTCTTCAACTTTTCTGACTTCATCAAGATATCACGAATTTGCAGCATCGCTCTAACCACTAAATCATTGTCATAATTCTTACCGGTGCGGCTGTTAATTTCATCGATGATCTCAGATAGTCTCTTTTCCTTGTCTTCTGTCAGCCCAAAATGCTCTGCTGTCGGGAGCTTCATAACCGGATCGGCAACGAGATCAGCCGACTTATGCTCTTCGCCCTTCTTCTGCACGAAATTAGTAGCCTTAATCTTTCCATCCAGATTAAAACCACCGCCTGGATGTTTGATATTGATATAAGCCAGCAGATACGACACAAAGTTATATTTTTTATGTAAATCTGTATCTTCAAAGCTGGACACCTGCAGCAGAAATTCATAGAAGCGAACAAAGCTTCTCATATCAGCTACACACTGGCGCTGCGTATTGTATTCATAATGTTCAATCAGTTTCTTGCTCTTCTGAAGGAAAAAGGTTAATCTCTGTTTCTGCTTACCATTCACTTTGTCATCATACAGGATATCATTAGCCGCTTCGATATCCGCAGGATCTAATATGCCGTAAGCATCAATCTTAGCTTCCAGATCATATACCGCACTCGGTGTTACAGAATTGGCCAGTAATGTCGTTGTATAAAATGGCGCGAAAGCAGATTTGATATCTTCATAGCTATTTACAAAATCCAGCACAAACGTCTTCTTGTCATAAGGTGCACAGATACGGTTTAAGCGAGACAAAGTCTGTACTGCATTAACACCCTTCAGCTTTTTCAACACATACATGGCACAGAGCTTCGGCTGATCAAAGCCTGTCTGATATTTATTTGCTACCAGAAGTACCTGATATTTATCAGTATCAAATTCCTTTGTAAGACGATCCTCCGGGAATCCATTCATGGAGGCTTCTGTATACTCCCGCTCATCATCCGGGAGCTTTACTTTTCCAGAGAAAGCCACCAGAGCATGAATGCCCTCGTATCCTTTCTTCGCAATGTAATTTTCAAATGCCTGATGATACTTCACTGCACTCTGGCGAGATGCCGTGATCACCATTGCCTTAGCCTGACCGCCTAATTCCTGCATGACCGTGGTGCGGAAATGTTCTACAATCACTTCTACACGCTGCGCAATATTGGTATCATGCAATTCTATGAAACGTGCAATCTGGCGTTTCGCATCATTTGTTTTACAGCGCGGATCATCCTCAATTTCTTTGTTAATCTGATAGAAAGTTGAATACTCCGTATAATTCTGCATCACATCCAGGATAAATCCCTCTTCAATAGCCTGCTTCATGGAATATACATGAAATGCTTCCTTCTGGCCTTTGGTATTCTGGTGTCCAAAAATCTGTATGGTGGTAGGCTTAGGTGTCGCTGTAAAAGCAAACATCGATACATTGGCCTGTTTACCATTCCGCTTGATTTCACTGGAAATCATATCTTCCACATCCGCTTCCGTATCTTCTCCGGAACCAAGCGTCATCGTAATAGCAGCCATATCCTTACCGGCTGTCGAAGAATGCGCCTCGTCAATGATAACGGCAAACCGCTTGTTCTTCAGATTAGCTACACTATCAACGATATAAGGAAATTTCTGAATCGTTGTTGCAATGATCTTTGTATTGCCATTCAGCGCAATCGCCAGGTCTGCGGACACACACTTGTCATCCATCACACGGATGAGTCCCGCCTTGTGTTCCATACCCATGATGGCTTTCTGTAGCTGCCTATCTACAACAACTCGGTCTGTAACAATAACCACATTGTCAAAGATAATCTTGTTGTTGGCATCATGCAGTGAGGTTAACCGGTGTGCCAGCCAAGCAATAGAGTTAGTCTTTCCGGATCCTGCACTATGCTGAATCAGATAATTCTGTGCTGTTCCATTTTCGCGAACATCTGCCAGTATCTTACGTATAACATCCAGCTGGTGATAACGTGGAAAAATCAGATTTTCCGAACGCTTTATTTTTCCGGTTTCTTCATCGACCTTTTCTTTTACTTCCACAAAGATAAACTTGCTGATCAGATCGAGAATCGTATCCTTTGTAAGAATATCTTCCCACATATAGGACACACTGTACTTATCCTCAAATGCCGGATTTCCAGCACCTGCTGTGACTCCATGCCCGTTACCCATGTTGAAAGGCAGGAAGAATGTGGCCTGACCATCAAGTTTAGTGGTCATATACACTTCTTCCAAATCCATAGCGAAGTTTACAAGTGTTCCAGCTTTGAATCGGAAGAGTCTCGTCTTTGGATTTCGGTCAGTACGGAACTGATAGATGGCATCCTGATAGGACTGACCTGCCGCATTACATTTCAGCTCAAAAGCCATAATCGCCAGACCATTCAGGAAAATAACTACATCGATTCTTTCCTTGTCGCTGGCCCAGACCTCCTCCATCACAGAGAAAATATTCTGGCTGTATTTCTTTGTCAATTCCGGATTAAAGGTAGTCGCGGGCTTGGTATACATGAGCTCAATCTTCTGATTCGAAAGCTCGATACCATGTTTCAGCACCTCAATCAGGCTGCCTCGTGTTTTCGTAGTCTCCGCATTGATGAAGCTGACAATCGTCTCTTCCAAATCAGACTTATATATTTTTCTCAGATATTCCATTGTTTCGTGCTGAGTATCTTCTAGAAACTTAAAGAGCATCTCACGGTCAACTGCATAATAGCGATCAAAGTTACTTGCCTTACGAATAACGTAACCATTATCCTTTTCCAGTCTTTCAAGAAGAAATTTCTGATATTCTTTTTCGGAGAGAATTGATGCGCGATGAAGAAGCTTCTCGCTGTATGAAGCAACTCGTTTTGCAAAATTTTCTGCATGTTTTTCCGCATCCAAGTTCGTAATATCAATTATCGTTTTATCATCCATTGATTATCCCTCCTCACTCGCTTTTCAGCCGTTTGATTAGTTGACGTGCAAAAAGCAAAGCAATCTGGTCACAACTATACTTGGATGAGTCAATCGCTTGTATATCCGCTATAGATGGATACTTTTCTTGTAACTGTGAAACCGTAATGTTGTGCAAAATCGGAAGAATCAGCTTTTGGCCATTTCTATTCTGTCGATTTAAAAACTCACTCAATTCACGCTCAGTCCACTCTCGATCAAAGAAGTTTTGCGAAATAACGATAATTGCAAACTCTGCTTTTTTCGTGCCGTTCAGAATACGATCCTTCCAATTATCTCCCCACTCCAAAGACTCTTTATCATAAAAAATCTTAATTCCTAGTTTGTTTAATGACTGATATAATTCTTCAATCATATCTTCTTTGTCCTTGTTAGCATGGGAAATAAACACATCAAATTCAGGCAAGGTTTTTGCCTGATACTTTGGTACACTAACCATTGAAATTCCGTTCATTTTATTTATAAAATCTTGGTCCTTACTGATACTCTCCAAACATCCAACAAGATTTTTGTAAGCATCCAGATTTCTATGGAACAGGATTGTTTTCATGCGGTCGCCTAATGGATGTTCTTTAAGATAATTATTGTAAAAGATCTCTACATCATTGATCCATACTTCACTCGGACGATTATATTCGTTTATATCCGTACCGATTGCCGCAGCATTAATTGGGCTTTTAATAGAATGAGTCCTTTCTAGCAGATTATTAAGTTGTTCTTCAAAAGTAGCCATTAAATAACCTCCTTTTTTCCAGTTACATATTCATATATCAACGACTTCTTATACTCACATAAAATGTCTCTTTGTGTGTTTTTTTCTAAAAGAGAATTGTCAATTTCAGCGCATACTACATCGAGTTTTTTAACAATTTCTAGCTGTTTATGTAATGAAATCTCAGGTAACAATACATTTTTCAACATATCTTGGCTAACATTTGTAATATTTGTTCCTCTTGTGTAACTGTCGATCACTTCTCTAAATTTATTGCTCCACATTGCGTACAATATGAACTTAGAATCAAAATCTACGCGCTGCTTCCTAAATCTAATACAAAATCCACTATATGTTAAATCAAAGTCTATGTCTCGCACTAAAACACTTCGTCCTACCAAACTTTTACTTCCATTAGAACGAACAAAAACTATGTCATCATTCTTAAGCAAAGCAGAATATGGGATAACGCCATCATACATAATGCTTGAAAATGCCTCTCTACCAGACAGCACCATATTATTCTGAAAATCACCTACCCCAAGGAATGGTATTTCATTATCTGATACTTTTGATATAAAGTTCATTCCATTTTGGAAAGAACCCACATATTTTAATTTTGTACAATCACACTCTTCAGAAAACATTGTTTCTGTAATAACTGCACGCTTGTAATCTTCTAAAATACATATTTGTTCTTCTATATCTTCGATTAATCCATCTATTTCGTTGCATTTCATATCGAGGAAATCTGCTATGCGATGCTGTTCCTCTTTGCCAGGAAGAGCAATCAACCTTTTAAAGATATCTGCTGCTGAAACTCTTAGTCGTATTTCTAAAATTCCATTTGCAAACTTTCTAAGTTCTTTTTGAAACTCCCGCGTATTAAATATATAGTTTATAAATCTAATATCCGAATTATCTTTTTCCTTAAACACATAATATACAGGGCTAACACACCCAAAATAATCTGAGATACCTACTGCACCAATCAATATATTCATACTATTCACAATCATAGTGTTTGGATATGCAAGTTTATACTCAGATACATCTTCCTTAGCTTTGTTGCCCTGATTTCCCTTATTTTCATATAGCAGAATGCCCTTATCCTTAACAAGCGATAAGACTTGCGTCGTTTGTATAGGATTATTCTTAATTTTCACCTCTTGAATGCAGTTTTGTATTCTGTTGAGACTCCATCCATTTGGTACCTTTCCAATCCATTCAATAGAGTTTCCCATATCATTACACCTCCGAAAACAGCTTAGAAACTCTTTGATTTACAGATGATTCAATCTCCATAAACTTTAATTCTAATTCATCACTTGGTACAGGCGCTACATATTTGTAAAAGCATCTAGAAAAAGGAATCTCGGCTCCAGTCTTTATAACTGGTTTTTTCTTTCCCAAATCTTCTTCAAAGAAAGCTTCAGCATCTGGGATATAGGGCCATACCTCTTCCTTCATGTACTGCTCTATCTCAATATTTAACGGAACGATTTCTGAATCCTTGGTATCTTTGTCAAAAATCATGTTTCCTTTTCTATCCTTTTGTATCTCTGCTTTTTTATCCATTACAGAAAGACCGTCTGCCACTTTCTCTATTATTTTTTTTTCGTCAGTTACATTCTTTAAAATAATTTTCAAAGCCGTGACAAATGGTTTAGGAGAATAATAAACTTCACCACTAATTGATTCTCTTAAAGCAGAAATAATCGACTCAAATAGAGGCTTGTTTTCATAGAACTTTTCTAACTTCTTCTGGTCTTTTCCAGCCAGCGGTTCATTTGAAAGTTCCAACTCGCTAACCTTTGCTTCATCATAAATAAAATTTAAAACCCCTTTTTCAATTAGAGTTTCAACTCTCTTTAATGTAATCCCATAGCTTCTTTGTAATGGTTGCATAATTGAAAACTCTCTATATATGAACTCTGTATTCGAGTAAATCTTACTCAATTCATTATTTTCAAAGTCAGAATATAACTTAGTAATTCGGCTTCTGTCCTCTGTGGAAATTTCATTTCTTTTGTTACCAAGAGATTTTCTTAGAGGGTGGAAAATACTTGTTGCATCGATTAATTGAATTTTTCCTTTTCGTTCTACTCTCTTATTTTTAGAAAGAACCCATATATAGGTTGCAATGCCTGTGTTGTAAAACAAGTCATAAGGCAACCCTATTATTGCCTCAATTAAATCGTTTTCTAACAGCCATCTTCTAATTTGTGATTCCCCCGAAGCAGTTCCACCAGTAAATAATGGACTTCCATTCTCTACAATAGCTGCACGTCCAAAATTATCATCCATCTTGTCTATAGCAGACTGGAGGAATAACATCTGCATATCACCAGCTCCCGGAAGGCCCGCACCCCAGCGACCGTCGAAGCCTTTTGCATATTCATCATTAACTGCCTGCTCTACGCCTTCTGCTGCATCTTTACCACCCCACGGTGTACCGAATGGCGGATTTTCAATGACGAAACGCATCTTGGTTCCCTTGAATCGGTCAGCTTTCATCGTGTCCTGATAGCAAATATTCTCTGCATTCTGGCCTTTAATCATCATCTCAGCCAAGCAGATCGCATATGATTCTGGATTGATTTCCTGACCAAACAGGCGCACATCCGCAGATGGATTGTAGCGCTTGATGAAGTTGTAGCTGGTGGAAAGCATACCGCCGGTTCCACACGCCTGATCCAATACGGTGATGACCTTTCCATCGTCAAAGATATCATCACAGCCTTCTGCCAGCAGAATATTGACCATCAGCTTGATGATGTCTCTGCCAGTGTAGTGATCACCGGCCTCAGCATTTTCTGAAAATCTTCTGATTAAATCTTCAAAGATGTATCCCATCTTTACGTTATCGATTGTCACCGGATTCAGATCCAATTCCGAGAAGGCCTTCACCACACTGAGCAGACGATTGTTCTTGTCCATTTTGTCAATCTGCTTATCAAAATCCAGACTCTTAATAATGTCCTGAATGTTTGCAGAAAAACCTTGAATGTAAGATTTAAAGTTTGCAGCCAAATGATCCGCATCATTTACCAGCTCTGCAAGATCAAACTCACTGGTGTTGTAGAACTGATATCCGGATACACGATACATCGCCTTTGCCGGATATGCCGGATTCGCCCTGAACTGGTCTACTACTTTCTGCTTTGTTGGTGCCAATGCGCACTCAAATCTGCGGATGATAACCATCGGAATGATGACATCCTTGTATTTATCACTCTGGTAAGTACCGCGCAGCTTGTTTGCGATAGACCAGATAAAATTCACCTCTGTAGAAACGTCAACAGGGGAGTCGTCCCACATTGCGTCAATTGTCTGCTTTTCAACCATTACTGTATCTCCATTCATCGGGATCAGATATCCCTGACTAAATTCATTTTAATTCTTATCATGTCCCATAATCAGGACTCCGTATTCATCATCATTTTGTAATGTTGTTCCTGCTGCATTGCCTCAAAAATCATCTTGAACACTTCTTTCATCTGCTCTGCATCAAATCCCGTCTGCATCAAATGTTGGTCTAAGTGTTTTGCTTTGATTCCGGCAGGCTTCCTGAAATACTCCTAAGGCACCTTCTTTTTCCTTTCTCTTTGATTCAGCTGCTTCGGACTTCTTTTTATACTCTGCCGCAACCGCACTCTTATCAGCTTGAAGGGCCTCTATCTTTTTTTGCACTTCTATATTTGTTTCGCAAACGGTAAATACACCTGCCAGATTGCCATAGTTGGCGAAATTGGCATCAATAAATTCTGTATTGTATGTAAGCACATCATAGTCTGATGCTGACTTACCATTTTTCCATTCTATTCCTGTATTATCACGAAGAGATCTGGCTATTGTGGATTTTCCCGCACCTCTTTTCCTTTATTCCGTAATTTTCCCTGTTCTAACCCACTCATCAACTTCGGAAATTTTAAACTTATATCTCTTACCTGCTTTGTAAAAAGGCAGCTTTCCTTCTTTTATCCATGTCCTGACGGTATCCTGGCTGAGACTCAGATGTACTGCTACATCCTCAAGGTTTACCCATTTTTCTACGCTCATTTCTTCGTATTCCTTGCTCATTTTCTACCTCCATTCATTGCTGTCTGCGAGCTGTATTACATAGAGAAAACTTGAATTCCCCCGCAGGCCTAATTCAAATAAAAGCTTATTTAGTTTCTGCTGTGGAATCGAATTCAAAAACTGATAGTATATCTTTATTCTGTTATCTTGAACTTTTATATCGGTGATAACTCCATAGTGAGCATAATGCGCTTCATCGGTTTTCCCATAACTATGGTTTTCAGTGGCTATTGCCAAAAGGGAACTAAGTGCCTCCTTTGTTTTTGTAGCTCTTGTATTCCGACGTATTCCCTTTAATGGTTGTCATCATACTTTCTAGCGGCTCCTGAAAATCAGGCACCAAGACCTTAGATAATCCTATCAATACTTCTGGTTCAGACAGCCCATCCTTTTCTCCCGCGTAATGTTCTCTTACTCCAGCCCGTGGCTTTCTATCCTCAAGCAGTAAGGTGAAAAACGTGCCGCCACAGAGTCTTATATTCTCACTATTTGTCATTGATTGTGCCTCTTTTTCAAAATCCCAACTCTACTAACTCTGCCAACTATGACACGTTAACTCAAGCAACTATTGGATGTCCTTGTGAGCAAATCACAGGGACTTTTTTATTTTGATGCAGAATTTTCTCTGGTATACAAATCAGACCAAACCCCAATAAACCTTAATAAAGTATATCACAATCCACACTTCTTTTCAATTGCACGCAACGTTTTGTGATGATAGGAAGATGAGAATTTCGTGATAGCCAAGTGCCTCTACGATTGCTCAACAAAGCCAATCACAGGAGGAAAATTTATGGCAAATCATGAAAATCTTAGTACACAATTCATCTATCTTCGTTCTACAGGAGAGAAGATCTCTGTCCCAAAGGAACAGCGTGATGCTTTCTATAAGGAGGCCGACCGCATCCGTCATAAAGAGCAGCTCCATCATCGTTGTATGTGTAGCAAAAAACATCTCTGGGAATGCGATGGAGACTGCATCGGATGCAAATATCATGCAGTCGGAGATACACTTTCACTCGACATTCCTACCGAAGACGGCGAAGCCAATATGTACGACTGCATTCCTAATTCATCACCATCAATGGAAAATGTAATTGCAGACAGGCTCCTTCTCGACCAGCTTTTTAATATGTTGAGAGAACTTGATCCGGATGCTGATACCATCATTCAGTGCTGGCTTGATGATTACAAGATCTCAGATCGTGCAATCGCCGAGAAGCTTGGCCGCAAGCAGCGTACCTTCGCTGATCAGATGAAGAAGATCCGCACGGAGCTCCGTAAAATCCGTGGTTATTAATCCTACATATCATATGTAGCAATTCATCCCTCTTGCACAATATGCAACAGTTCAAACGGAAGGCTCTCGTACTGTAGAGAGAAACATTGATTGCTACAGCAGCGGTCATATCAGTCACAAGCAGGCAATTGAAAAAGTAGCATTTTTGTCCTGTATTCTGAATGTATATTTTAACTTTCAGAATATAGGACATACATCATTGCAATCCCTACGAATTTTCTTGTATTTAAAACGCTAATATCGGTGAAAAAAATACAAAAGCAGGTGATTTTGTCTTATAAAAATGCTTTATTTTCGCCAAGTACGCAAATAAAAGAAATTCCGTACAAAAATTCCTGATTTCGGAACTTTTTTGTACGGAATCCATTGTTTTTATACTATTTATACCAAAATAACTTCCCAGTTACTTCTTCTGCCGGACCAGCAGGGTGACTGCCTCCAACGAATCAGTGAACGGGAACATATCTACTCCCACGCCCTTCGCCACACGGTAACCCTTCTTCTTAAAGTACTTCAGGTCCCTGACCAGTGTCTCGGGATTGCAGGAGACGTAGACGATCCGCTCCGGGCCGATCTGGGCTACGGAATTCATGAATTCTTCGGTGCTGCCGCTTCTGGGGGGATCCATCAGGACCACATCGACCTTCGCTCCCTGTCCGGCCATCTCCACGAGGAATTTCCCGGCGTCGTTCTGGTAGAACTGGATGTTGCGGATCTGGTTCGCCTTGGCATTGTTGCGGGCATCCCGGACAGCATCGGCGTTTAACTCCACACCGATGACCTTGGCGGCCTTGTCACTGGCAATCATGCCGATGGTTCCGGTGCCACAATAGGCATCCACCACGGTCTCTTTGCCGGTAAGTCCGGCGTACTCCAGTGCTTTCCCGTAGAGGATCTCGGTCTGTACCGGATTCACCTGGTAGAAAGATCTGGGAGAGATTCGGAAACGCTTTCCGCACAACTCATCCTCAATATAACCTTTGCCGTAGATCACATGCTCCTTGTCCCCCAATACCATGCTGGTATTGCGGTTGTTGACATTGATGACCACAGTGGTGATCTCCGGGTGCAGTTTCAGCAGTGCCTTCACAAAATTATTCTTAGAGGGCAAGATTGGGGACGCCAGTACCAGCACCACCATGATCTGGCCGGTAACATGGCCGGTCCGGATCAGCACATGGCGCAGCAGCCCATACCCGGTGTCCTCATTGTAAGGGCGGATATGAAAAGATTTCAGCAGCCCTCTTATAGAGACAATGATCTCATCCGCATTGGCATTCTCGATCAGGCAGCTGTCCACGGGAACGATCCGGTGGCTCTTCTGTTCATAAATGCCGGAGATGGCATCGTGATACCGGTTCTCGCCGAATACCGCATGTACCTTGTTCCGGTAATGCTCCGGGTGCTCCATGGGAATGACACCCTCGACCTTGCAAAAAGGAGCCAGAAGCTCCTTTAATTGCTTTTCCTTATTCTTCAACTGTTCCACATAGGGCTTGTTGATCCAGCTGCACCCGCCGCATTTATCAGCCACCGGGCAGAGGCCACTCTTCTTTTTAACGGCCGTCTTTTCCCGGCCCTGTCCTACAGTCACCCGGTTTTCCTTGCCTGCCGTCACTTTAGTTTTTCCCGCCGCATTGGCTTTTCCCGTTGCTTTGGTCTTTTCCGTCCCTTTCGCAGGTCCGGATGTTCTTCTGTCATTTCTGTTATCGTTCTTCATCATTCCGCCTGACTTCATTTAGTCATCCAGTCTTCTCATTTCTGTGTAAGCCAAAAGCAGCGGTCCCACACCCTTGGCATCGTCTTCCACGATGGGCTCGGACATATAATACTCGAAGCTGCCGTCACGCCGACGGTTATCCTCAGGTCCCAGTCCTGCCACGAGGCAGATACCGCCGAGGCTTAAATGTCCATCCTTCTCCTTCAGATAACGGTCACAGATTCCCTGAAATGCCTTTAATCCATAGGCTCTGTAGGACTCCGGTAAAAATCCGAGTCTCACGCCCTTCAGCAGGGAGTAAGCCATGATCGCACTTCCGCTGGTCTCTAAATAATTCGGCTCCTGACCCCCCAGTGCTGGAAGCTGATACCACATACCGCTCTCGTCCTGGAATTTTAACATGGAATCGATCAGATCCACGAATACCTTCTTCAGATTGTCATACTCTGCCTTGTACTCTTCCCCCGGCTCACATTTGCTCAGAGTGTCCAACAATGCCATGGAATACCAGCCCAGTGCTCTCAGCCAGAAATTTTGGGACAGACCGGTCTCCTTGTTACACCAGAATGCCTTTTTGGAGGCATCATAACCGTGATAGTACAATCCGGTCTTGGGATCTCTCATATATTTTACAACATTGGCAAACTGATGAAAAATGTCATCATAGTGCTTCTTGTCATCGAATTTGGTCTCATACTCCATGTAGAAAGGCTGTCCCATGTACATGCCGTCCAGCCATACCTGGTTGGGATAGATCTTCTTGTGCCAGAAGTTGCCTTCCTCGGTGCGGGGCTGGGTCTCCACCTGGCTGTAGATCAGGTCGATGGCCTTGCGGTATTTTTCCTTACCATTCAGGGCATACAATGCGAACAGAGTCTTGCCCGCATTGACATTGTCAATATTATATTCTTCCACGGAATACTTCGTAATCGTACCGTCTTCCTGTACTCTGTGGTCAATAAATGCATCTGCGAATTCGTAATACTTCTTCTCTCCGGTAGCGTTGTAGATCTCTAAAAGTGCCAGGATCATGCAACCGTCAATGTAATTCCAGCCGGCAGCTTTCCCCTCTCTCGCCTTCTCTATGTTCCATGCGGGAACATCCAAAGTACTCTTCTCGATCAGTTCATCAATGTATTTCTCAAAAATAGGCAGTTGCATGTATTATTTTCCTCCAAATTTCTATTTTACGGCATATAGCTTTATTTTACACTTTATTTTCTGCCTAGTCAATGGGGCTGACAGGGCTCGTACCCGGCAATGGATCAATATTTTCAAATTCCACGATCCATTGTCCGTCATCCGGGAACCCCGGTGTCTGCCTGTCACAACCATCATATCCTGCCGCCATAATTGCTGCTGCCAATAACAGTGATCCATTTCCCGGCAGATACAACGGCAGGTCCTTTCGTCCTGTCTGCCGGTTATTGCCGCTTGTGACATAACTGTTCTTTGGAGATTCCTTCAATAGTAACTCTATTGCTTTCTCCGGCTTTCCTAATCTTACCGCTGTCATCGCCATCATGGCAAAATCCCATCCCCACAGGGTAGGATATTTCCAGCATTCCTCTACCAACTGCAATGTGTTGTCCATAACCGTCCTGTCTATCCGGTCACTGTCGATCAGACCAAAAGCTCCCAGCATAGAGGGGTGATCTCTGTTATACTCCGTAAATGTCGTCGGACAATTTTCATGTGCCAGGTACACGCCGTCTTTTTCCGTTAATTCTGCCATATGCTCCGCTACCTGTTCCCAGAGTTCTTCCTTTTCCCTGCCGAGTCGTTCTGCCCACCATCCGGCGATCCGCAAGGTATCCCGGAAATACTCCACTTCAAAAGCCGGATTGCACACATCCATTGCCTTATGACATTCCTGTACCGGTATTACCGGAGCACAGATACTGTAGACTTTTTTCACCGGATCCCATCCCACAAAATCTACCATGAAATCAGCGGTTTCCTTCACCAGTTCCCAGTTCTCCTCTAAGAATCTGCGATTTCTTTTTCTGCGATATGCCATTTCCAGCATATAGATAATGTGCGGCTGCTGCCACACCAGCAAGGGCGCAATATTGGAAGGGCAGTCCACTCCTTCCGTGGCGATCATTTTCGGCCATCTTGCTCCTTTGTAGCCGTTTCTTGCCGCATTTTCTCTTGCCTGCTGCAGATGTTCCCTATACCATGCCAGGCTTCTGTCCAGCAGCTCCTCCTGATGCCACAGCGGAAGCCATGCACAATGCCACAGATACATCTCCAGATGCATTTTACCGTACCAGCTGTTACATGTCAGTCCTGTCTCCTGCGGAGGTGTCGAACCACTGGAATTGATTGCCATAAGATACTGTGACAAAATAATCCGCCGTTCCAGTTCCCTTGCTCTGGGGTCAGCGCTTTTATTCAGCTGAATGATACCGCCCCGCTCCCAGAAACGCCTACCCCCTCTTTTGGATGCGTTCATTACTTCCTGTGCAGATAAACATTCTGCCTGCTCTTTTTGTTTTCCTAACGCTATGGAGATGTCCAGTTTTTCTCCATTGGCGAAAATACGAAGGGTATGGCTGCCTTCCTTTCGGATCTTTCCTCCCTGCGCATAGATACCTGCATAATACTCATCCCTGTCCAGTTGTCTCCACAGAAGCATTTTTTCATCACTCGTCTGCAGTATCGTGGTACGGTGTCTGTCGTTCTGTGTCCAATCCGATGCGGTAATATCCGAAGCTCCATAGGGGAAATCCAGCACTATACTAATTTTTTTCTCCTTCAGTGCCTCGCTCTCCAGAGAAAAGGCCAGGATGTCTCTCCCTTCATTGTGACAGGCGGTCCGCACTCTGCAGGCATTGTTCCGTATCTGGAATTCACTGTACAGAATCCCTTCATACAGAACCAGTTCCTGCCGCACCCCGGTGATATCTTCTGCAGAAATGCTCTCCTCTTCCCACTGCAGGCGGACCCTTACCAGATTCAGTCTGTGGGGATTTTCCCGCAGCCAGTTATAGACATCTTCATTGCCCACCTTTTTATCCTGCGGATATTTTAACAGACGTCCTTCTCTGTTTACATATTCCGTCATCACCAGATCATCCAGTGTATAATTGTACTTTTCCCTGCTTACCGGTTTCGTGTGCCATCCCCATTGTGACATTGTACACAACGGGAGTTCCTGATATTCCTCGTATAGCGTCTGCATTCCGGTGATATCCGCCGTAAAAGCAAGTTCTCCGTTTCCTACCGTAAGCGGGGAGTCCGTTGCTATCTCCGTCAGCACCGGATTATGTCCCGATATCAGTTTCTGCCTGTCTATTTTATGTTCTGCGACCATACAAATGCTCCTTATCCTTTTACTGAACCGATCATAACACCCTTTACAAAATGTTTCTGTACAAAAGGATATAAAATAATCAGTGGAATACTACCAAATACAATAATAGCATATTTTAATACTTCAATGTTCGCTGCACGCATACTTTGTTCTGCCGTAGTTGCCATTTCCTCCAAAGCTGCTACCGAATTCATGATATTACGCAGGACTACCTGCAGTGTAAATTTATTCTCTGAAGACAAATAAATAAATGCATCAAAATAGGAATTCCAATGAGCAATGGCATAATAAAGTACCAATACTGCCAAAATAGATTTTGACAACGGTAATACCATATTAACCAGAACCCGGATATCATCGCATCCATCCAGTCTTGCAGATTCCAACATTTCTCCCGGAATGCTGTTCTGGAAATAGGTTCTTGCAATGATCATGTTATATACCGAAATTGCTCCCGGTAAGATCAATGCCCACATACTATCCAGCAGTCCGAGGTTTTTGACATTCAGATAAGTAGGAATCAACGGTGCTGTGAAGATCATAACGAAAATAAACAGAGCGCTGATCACCTTTCTTCCAATAAAATCCTTTACGGACAATGGATATGCCGCCATAATTGTCAATACAATATTTACGCATGTTCCCACTATAGTATATATAATGGAATTTTTATAACCGGTCAGAAGAGACCTGTTGGAAAATATCTCCTCATATGCATCAATATTCCATCCCTTCGGCCAGAAAGATACCTGTCCTCTTATGACAGCGCTTGGCGAAGACAAAGACGAAGCTACCACATTGAGAATTGGCATCGCTACCAACAGAAGACATATCATCAGGAGCACAGTATTTACTATATAAAATATACGATTACTTTTGCTCATAACTTTTCTTTTCATCTTATGTTCCTCCCTATATCAGACTGGTATCGGCAACCTTATCCGCTATTTTGTTTACAACCAGCAATAATATCAGAGATACCACTGACTGGAATATACCAATCGCTGTCGAATAGCTATACTGCATTCCGCTCAGACCGATACGATAAACATACGTTGAGATAATGTCTGAAGTTGCCATGTTTAAATCATTTTGCAAGAGCAGTACTTTTTCATATCCTATTGTCAAAATATGCCCACAGGACATGATCAACAGAATTACTGCTGTCGGCATGATACTGGGAATGTCAATATATCTGATTCTTTGCCAGATATTCGCACCGTCCACGGTTGCTGCCTCATGTAATTCCTGGTCTACCGCAGCAAGCGCAGAGATATAAATTACGGCATTGTAACCCGTTTTCTGCCATACATCAGAGAAAACATATAATGTTTTGAACAATTTAGGCTCTCCCATAAAATGAATGGCCTGTCCTCCCAGATTCTCGATCAGGTGATTCACCGGACCCGTCAGAGATAACATCTGTGACAGAATACCTACGATCAAAACGGTAGAAATAAAATAAGGCATATACGTTACCATCTGTACCGTCTTTCCGAACCATCGCACTCTGACATAGTTCAATGCAATCGCAAGAATGATCGGTGGAAAAACTCCCAATACAATACCATACACAGACAAGCCCAATGTATTACCCATCAGTCTCCAGAACTGTGGTGACTGGAAAAACATCTTGAAATACTTAAGTCCTACAAACGGGCTGTGCCAGATACCTCCTTTGAAATTGTAATCCCGGAATGCGATCTGCGATCCAATAATAGGCATATATTTAAAAACGATCAGATAAACCAGAGGCAGTGCTACGATCAGATATAACTGCCAATGCCTTTTTATGCTGCGTATTGTATTTTTTGCATGCTGTTTTTTATGTTCCGGACGAATTGTTTTCTTAGGATTCATTTTCTTCCTTCTTTCTATAAAAGGAGGGCTGCCTTAATGCAGTCCCCCTTGCAAATGTTTCAAAAGGCTTTCCCGATCTCCTATTTTGCAAAAGAAGATTCATCATATGCCTTCTGTAATAACTCCAAATATCTCTCCAGTCCTACATTATTCAGGGCACTGATATAGCCATCCCATTCTGCATCAATATCCTTTGCTCCGGTAATAAACTGCACCATATATTCTTTCTGAACATCCATAACATTGGTCTTAAGCAAAGACATTTCGCTGGAGTCTTCCTGGCTCATATATAAATCCGGCATTACCGACTCTCTGGACTGTCGCACCTTTTCATGTTCAAGAGACGCTCTGTAAATAACCACATTTCGACCATTGACCGGCTTAACATCCTCCGCATACGGATCCGGGTTCGTAGCATCTGCAAGCAGGAAATCCGGTGTACGCACCAATGCCGTAACCTGATTCAAAGTTACATTGGCTGTGGAAGCATCCAGTTTCTTATAGAGTGCTTTTGTCACACCATCCATGCCTACTTCTGTCGTATCATCATCCAGCATGACATAATTCACACCTTCTTTTCCAAGAATAGCTCTGTATGTCTGCGTCTCAATATAATCCAGCAGACGGAATGCTGCTTCGGGATTACTGCAGCTGCTCGAAATAAATGTCATACCTGTCTGGAACATAACATAAGGATTCCAGGATGCCACACATTGACCGTCCGGTCCTGTCAAAGGTGCAAGTGACTGGTACTGCTTCCATTTATCGGAATACGGTTCTGTCGTCAGATCACATGCATATCCCGGTCTCTGGGCCAGAAATGCTCCGATGACACATTCATCCCCTGCTTCATTTATGTTTACCTGATTATTCTTATCCTGCGTAAAAGATTCTGGGTTTAATAATCCTTCACTATACAGCTGTTTTAAATATTTCAGGCCTTCTTTGTAGCCTTCCTGAACCGGCGCAAACGTCACTTTTCCGTTATCTAAATACAATTTATTTGTCTCAGAAGTCAGTTGAAACGGATTCATTAGAAATCCATCAATCTGTGTACCCGCTCCGGAAGTCACTGTTGACAAAGGAATTTCGTCATTGAGATCTCCATTGCCATTGGCATCCTGCTCCTTAAAAGCTTTCATGACCTGATAAAACTCTTCCGTAGTTGTCGGCATCTCTAATCCCAGATTATCCAGCCACTGCGTATTGATCCACAATTTCATATTGTATTGTACATGCAGGGATCCATCTACATTCGGTAAAGAATAAATATTACCGTTGGGAGTTGTTATATAGTCTCTCATCCCCTCTATTTCATCCAGTGCCTGCTTATAACCTACTGAAACAGTGTCCAGATAATCGTTTAAAGGTAAGATCAGTCCCTGCTCTCCCAGCGCCTGTTCTGTTGCTTTGTCATAGCGGTTACTACTGCCTACACCAGTTAAAATAATATCCGGAAGATCTCCCGAAGCGAACATGGTGCTCAGCTTTTCCTGTACATTATCTGAAGCCGCACAGGTCTGCCACTCCAAATGGATTCCCGTTGTCTCTTCAAGTTCTTTTACCATTTCATTATCTTCCCAGCTGCCGTCCGGATTTGCAGGTGCAAACACCGTCAGAGTCACGGGCTCATTTACAATGGGAAGTTGTCCCGGTTCATTAAACAATGAATTGTCCCCTGTTTGTGTCTGACCTGCTTCTGCTCCTGATGATCCTGCTGCCTGTTGGGATGATCCGCACCCGGTAAACATTCCTGTCATAAGCATGCATGCTGTTAAAAGTGCTACAATTTTTTTCTTCTTCATTTTGTGCCCTCGCCTTCTTTTTTTGCTCAGCCCACAGCTTACCGATTTGATTTTTTGTATTTGTACTGTGGCTGCCTTACGCATTTCACAATACAGGCCGGGCACTGAAACAACAACTTGAAATTCCTGATGCAACGTACAAAATCTAAGAAAATGCGCCGTACACTTTCTTAGGTACTGCGCATTTTCTTAGATTTTTATTCTTTCCATGCCGAAGGTGCTATCCCGTAGGCACGTTTAAAGGCCCGTCGGAAGGTTGCGCTGCTTCCGTAACCCACCATCTGAGCAATGGTCTCCATATCCCATTTTCCTTCGGCAATTAATTTTTTTGCCTTTTCCAGTCTTAATTTTTCCAAATAGCTACTAAAAGATTTTCCCATCGTCTCCTTGAAAAAGATAGAAAAATAGTTTTCTGATAGTCCAAACTCTTCTGCCACCATGGGGACGCCCAGAGATGGATTGCCATAATTTTTCTCCAGATATTCTTCCAGTTTCTGATAGTATATCTCGCTCTTTCTGCTCCTGCTGTGATAATTTTCTTCGCATAGACGCAGGAACTGTGTTTCCAATACTTCCAATGCTTTGGGAAACGACTGTTCCGTCTGTACTTTTTCCAGCAGCTGCTCCGTTTCCATACTTTCTGCCATATTATTACACATTCTTATCAAAGTAGAGGTGATTCCCGATATAACGACTTTCCCTCCATTGGCCGACAGATGTATTTTTCCCAGATTTTCTTCTCTTATTTTTATAAAAATTTCTTTTACCTGCTCTGAATTACCATTTTTTGTAGCAGCCTGTAATTTTTCTTCCATTTCCAGCGGATACCAAGGCATATTCCTTTTCCACAGCTCTCTGCTGTATTCCACTACATTCTGTTTTTCTATTTTTCCCTTATCAGAGCAATATAACGCCTGTTGATAAGAAAATACAATTTCTCGCTTTTCTGTATAACAGCTGCCGATTCCGACATAAACCTCCTCCGCTCCAAGCTGTTTCAGTTTCTCTGCTGTCTGCTCTCCTACAAGCAGAGGTTCCATAGGATTTTCCTCTGTACAATATTGCAGCAATGCTACATGGGTCGGATCTACCGGATACCATATCTGTTCTGTTTCCGTCTCCGCACATTTTTTTGCCGCTGACAACAGTTTTTCTCCCTCCTCACTGCCAAACACCAGTACATAGTAATCCTTCTGCACTAACCGGATTCCGGCATGGGCAGCTTCCTCTATAATATTAAGTTCTGTGTCAAATTCTCCGTTCATTAGTAATGTCAGAAAATTTCTTCTCTCTTTCACGGTCTTTTCCTGTAGCATCGCATTCAAAGACTGATAATCATCCAACAGGGCATGAACTCCCTTCTCCAGATATTCATACTCTGAAATATTTTCCGTTTTATGAATTTCTCTGTCTTCCAGCATAAAAAATCCCTGCATATTGTCAATCAGGTTATGAATCGGTTTGCTGTACCTTAATGCAAAACAACACCCAAGGCCAATTTCCAGTACTGCCCCTGTGAAAAGAATCAACCATGCTGCTCTACGAATTCTTTGAAAATCCTGCATTACTACCGCCATCGGAAGAACGGCCGCAAAATGCATTCCATTTTCTTCCGATGTCTGATTTACCACCAGACAATCTGTTCCATTCCATTTTATTTGCCGGATATCTTCCCCTGTTGCTTCACTTAGAAACAGATCCGTGTTCTCCGGATCATCACCATCCGCATTGATTTTCCCCAGACTTGCAAGCAGTCTGTCCTCTGCACCATAAATCAGAATTCCTCCTTGTCGGCTCAACAGTTGTCCAAACATTTGCTCTAGATTTTCTTTTGAAAGCAAAAATTGTACTACAGCATTTGCTTCCGGCTCCTGTTGAATATAATTCCGCACAGGGTAGGAAAATGTCATTGCCTGAAATGTTCTCTCCCCTGTATCTATTTCTTCCAACGGAAACAGCTGCCACGTATTCGACTCGAAACTCTGTTTTCTCCAGGTCTCAAAATCCGTATTTTGATAAGTGCAATAATTGTCATAAAAAAACTTATCCCCAACTACCATCCCGCTTTTTCGAAATATCAATTCATTTTTCATAATCACACTGTAATTCTGATAGTGCTCTGAATCCGCAAAGGTCTGGCGAAGCATGTCATTGCATCTGATTAATGCTGCGATATTATTGTCCCCATCCTTCAATCCGTCCAGAAAATAGACCCACTTTAAATCACTGTCGTTTGATACAGAAAAAGCTCCTGCACACATAATATCCAGTTGCTTTTCAAATGCCATGCGGCCTTCCGTTAAGTCATTTTTCATAATTTCACTGTAATAGTTCTCTGTACTATTTTTCCAAAATGAAAGTAGCAAAAATACTGCTATAAACGGTGCAGCCAACAGCGCACCATAAGAAAGCAGCAATGTAGAGTATATTCTCTTCACATGAAAACGTTTTAATTTCTGTCGTGTCATTCGTATGGTTATGCTCCTCATTTTTCTCATGGTCCAAAAAATATCCGGACTTTCGAACATAAAATGTACTTATCTGCAAAAAAACAGCAAACACGTACATTATATTACGCATTTGCTGCATTGTCATCATGAATATATAATTTTCTCGCTCTGGAATGCCCTCGTCAGTCCGAATACCAGCACTCCCGCCGCGCACAGATTTACGATCACCGTCACGATAATTTCTGCCGGCTGATAACTAAAGGAAAAAATACCGTTCATACACTGCACACTGTTGTATACCGGGATCAGATATCGGTATAGCGGGATCTCCTTTCCCTGACTGAGCATGGGGCTCAATCCGATAAATGTCACCACAATGGTAAACGGAGACACTGTTGTAGCTGCCTCTTTCACACTTTTGGCAAAAGCGGAGACCAGTGCGATCATGGATACCAGCACCATTACCGTTGACAGAATGATCAGAAGCAGCATCGCATAATCCATAGGTACGTACACCGAGGAATCCACGCCGGTCAGTTCTCCGCCCATCATTTTCGGCAATGCCGCAAAAGTTCCGATAAAACTGGAACAGCCTGCCAGAAGCGCTATGATACTTAAGGAAAACACTTTTCCCAGAGCCAGGGAACTTCTCTTCATGGGTGTCACCAGTAATGTCGCTATGGTACCCCGCTCCTTTTCCCCAGCAATGGACTCCGGTGCCACAGACATACATCCACTGTACAAAAACATCATAAGCAACAACGGCATCATCATGGAAAACATCTGCCCCGTAGTATCTTTGCTGGTGGCACAGTCATAGTATACCGAATCTCCGGCATTGATATCCAGTTTATTAGCTAAGGAAGTCTCATACTGCTCCAGCACCTCCGATACCTCATTGTAAAAATGAGCGGATTCCGGTTCCGCGGAATTGTAATAAATTTCTACATTGGGCGCAGGTTCCCCACTACTGACCTGGTAGTTTTCCACCACTGTATCAAAATCCGCCGGAAATACCACCAGACCATCCACCTGTTTCTCCTGGATCTCCTGCCGTATCTCCGTCAGCTGCTCTCTGTCCGCCTGCTGCCAGTCCACCCGCAGTTCCCGCATCTCTTCTCTTACGGAATCCGGCATGTCCACCACATAAGCCTTCGCCACATAAGTATCTTCCGGAAGCATGGTCTTCATCATGACACTGCCCAAAAAGCTGTACACCACATAGATCATAATTCCGGGAAGCAGCAGTGTGGTGATCACCAGTCTTCTGTCTCCGAAAAATCTGGCCAGCTCTTTTTTCATTACTGTGATCGTATTATTTGTCATGGTCCGTTTCCTCCCCACTTACCGCTTCATAGATCTCAAAAAAACGATCCTCCAGACTCTTCTCTCCACAGAGTGTCTGCAGATTTTCACAAACCGTCATCTGCCCATTAATAATGATCCCCACACGGTCACATATCTTCTCCACCAGACTAAAGATATGGGTGGATACAATGATGGTCTTCCCCTGCTCCTTCAGATCCAGCAGGAAATCCGTCACCACCTTCGCTGTGAGAATATCCAGCCCATTGGTGGGCTCATCGAAAATTATGATCTCCGGATCCTGCACCAGTGAGATCACCAGGGATACCTTCTGCTTCATTCCCGTGGACAAATCCCTGACGCGCACCTGGGCAAACTCCTGAATGCCGAACCGTGCAAACAGCATGCGTTTTCTGGCGTCCCGTCTGTCTGTCGGAATACCGTACAATCCAGAGAAAAAGTCATACAGATAATCCGGGGTAAAAAAATCCTCCAGCTTCAGTTCACTGGTAAGGAAGCCGATCTTACGCCGTACCTCCTCCGGCTGTGTCACTACGCTGCTGCCGGATAACACCGCATCCCCGCTGTCCGGCCGGATCAGCGTTGCCAGCATCCGAAGCGTTGTGGTCTTACCGGCACCGTTAGGTCCCAAAAGTCCGAACACTTCCCCCCTTTTTACGCAAAAGCTCACTTGATCCACCGCTGTTTTGGTCTTCGATGCACTGTGCTCCATTTTTCGTTGTTTTGCAGACAGATGAAATGTCTTGCTGATCTCCTGTACACGGATCAACTCTTCGCTGTCCCCTGTCTCCCATTTTTTCTCTTCCATATACGCCATATCCTCCATGTCACTGTCTTCCCCGTCTTCCACTTTACTATTCACAGAGCATCCTGCGGTTCGTCAGATTGCAGGAATTCCCGCAATTCCCATTGCCACACATACCAGCCACAAGAGCAGCAGATGTGCAGGATAGAAAAAATAAAAGAAATATTTATTCTGCCGCCCTCTCGTTCCGTTGTAGAACCAGATCAGAATAAAGGAAAGTGCTGCAAACATCTCCAGGCTGTCCATCAATAAAAAAATGATGACACCGGCCCACATCTGTGCTTTCTTTCGGTTACGGAACAGATAAAGTACAGTGATTGCCAAAATCCCCTTAAAATCATAATCCGTCTTAAGAACCAAGCCCAGTACACATCCTGTCAGAATAATAACGGCATTCAGTCCCACGCGCAGAATCGTTTTTCCAACCGTTGTACCCACAAAATGCTGTTCCACCAGATGAAGTCCCGCGATCACCAGCAGCCCCAATAACAATGTAAAAAATACATTTTGATATGCCGGATACCATGCCTTGCCGCTGAATGCCAGATCAAATGGCACCTCCGAAATCAGTGCAAATAAAAACATCCTGCCCAGATACTTTTTCACATTGTGGGTCTTTTGAAATCCCTCTACCAGTAAAAAACAGTAAATGGGGAACGCAAATCTGCCGATGATACGCATTGCCATGTAGATGCCGTACATTCGGCCGTTCTGCCCCATCCAGGCAGTATAGGCCTCCTGATTCGCCATAGCTTCATACAGCCCGTTCCGGATCAACAGCCTTGTCACGATCACAGCCCCGATGTGATCGATCAACATAGTCACTACCGCGATATTTTTCAGCACTGCACTGCTGATTCCACGTTTTTCCTGTATTTTCCCTTCCGATATTACTTCTGTCTGCATCCTTATATTCCATCCTCGGTTTTTGTATTATTTAATTAGTACAATAATGTATTTGTTCTGCTTTGTCAAGCAACCCATTTGTCAGACTCCTACAAAAATGTCCCCTGCTGACGCAGAGGACACACTTATGGACAATCTTTTTTCATCCCACCTTATATCCGGTTCCCCATACCACCTTCAGGTATCTGGGCTCCTTGGGATTGCTCTCGATCTTCTCACGGATGTGGCGGATATGCACCGCAATAGTATTATCCGCTCCGATAGCCTGCATATGCCAGATGGATTCGTAGATCTGGCTGATGGACAGTACCTTGCCACGCTCCTGCACTAGGAGCCTTAAAATCTTATACTCGATGGGAGTCATCTTCACTTCCCGTCCCTCTACCGTCACTGTGCGGTTCCTGTCGTTGATCTCCAGTCCATCCACGCGGTAAATACTATCAATACTTTCGCACAGATTGACCAGCTGTGTATATCTGCGAAGCTGGGATTTCACTCTGGCTAACAGCTCCAGCGGATTATATCCCACTGTCACATAATCATCCGCACCGGCATTCAGTGCCATGATCTTGGCGGTCTCCGCATCCTGTGCGGAAATGATAATAATGGGGATCGTAGTCATATTACGGATGTCATGGATCATCTCAATGCCTTCTCCCCAGCCTCTGCCATCCAGTTCCACATCCAGCAGCAGAAGCTGGATCTCCTGTGCACGCAGTAATTCTTGTAACTGTGCTCTCCCCGTCACTGCCACCATTTTTAAGCCTTCTCCTGCGAGAAGGGAACTCATTGTCTCTATCACACCCGTATTATTATTGTATACTGCAACCCTTTTTTCCATGCTCCACACCTTACACCTTTCGTATCGGAAAAGACCCCTCCGCCTTATCTACGTTTATCGTATCCTGTCAATGCATATTTTCTGCAACATAATTATTAAAATTCTATAAACATTTCGTTTTGCTCTTATCCATTCATAAAAGCGTCTGCTTGGCAGCCGACGCCGCTACCGCGGCTCATCTTTTATTTCATGAATAAGACGCTTCGCTCATGGAATCGTAAATACACTGCTTTGCGTGCAAGCACTCACGCAGCTTATTTACGATTTCATGGTAAAACGAAACCCTACAACTACATAGACGCAATTGTAGGGCAAAAAGTTGCAGTATTTTTATTTTTCAGGTGTAAAAAACTTCTTCCAGTACCAGGCCTTTGGCCGGCACCAGCGCTCCCGCCTTCGCTCTGTCTCCGGACTTCAGTACATCCGTCACATTTTCCGGTGTCCGGATTCCCTTTCCGACCTCGAGGAGGGTTCCCACGAGGATACGGATCATATGATGTAAAAATCCATTTCCGGTAAATACAAACTCCACACGGTTCGCTATCCTTTCGATCCGGATCTCGTCGATCCGGCGGACGGTGGATTTCTTACTTTTTTTTGCAGAGGTAAATGCCTTGAAATCGTGCTCTCCAAGCAATCGCTCCGCTGCCTTTCGCATAGCATCCAAATCTAATGCTTCCGGTTCCTCTGCCGCATAGCGTCTCCAGAACACATCCGGGATCTGGCTGTTGATGATGCGGTAACGGTAACGCTTCCCGGTGGCATTTAGTCTGCTGTGGAATCTTGGTGCCGCCTCCGACACCTCCACCACGGCAATATCCTCTGGCAGATACCGGTTACAATAGGCCATGATCTCTTCTGTACTCATGTCAGATTCCGTATGGAAATTCGCCACCTGTCCCAACGCATGCACTCCTGCATCCGTTCTGCCGCTGGCTGCGATCTCCACAGGCTCCCCGCACATTTTCGTCAAAAGAACTTCCATTTTTCCCTGAATCGTATTGTCTGTGGATGTCTGTTTCTGCCACCCCTGATATCTGGTTCCTTCATATTGCAGTCGCAGTCTGATATTTCTCATGATTTCTTTTCTTTCTGTTTTTTCGCAGAAGCTTCTTTTCGAGCTTCTTTTTGGGCTTCTTTTTGAGCCTCTTCCTCCGCTGCCTGTCTGGCCAGTTCCTCGCTCAGCCTCCGGTCTCTCTCCTGCATCTGCCGTACTTCGTCCATATCCTCCGGCTTCAGTCTGCGGAAATGATTGATCCCGGCTGCCAGGATCTTCACGCTGTCCTTGGTCGTCTGTAAAGCTCCCTGCTGATACATGGTAAGGGCGATCAGTCCGACAGGTACTGCCACGATCATTCCTACGACACCTCCCAGCTTATATCCTATGTACAGGAGGAACAGAGTCGGCAGAGGCGGCATTCCCACGGAATCTCCCACGATCTTTGGCTGGATCAGCTGACGCGCCAGCTGTCCGCTGCCCCAGATGATCAGCAGTCCTATGGCCATTTTATAATCAGAGCTTAAGATTTTGAGGATTGCCCAGGGGACCATGACGGTTCCGGTTCCAAAAAAAGGCAGGAAATCCAGAAATGCGATCCCAAGTGCGATCAGCAACGCATAGTCTACCTGCAGAACAGCAAGTCCGATGACTAATAGCAGATACATCCACACTTCGATCTTAAGCTGTGCCTTAAGATATCCGCCTACTGCTTTGACCAGTCCACGCTTCAGCATATAATACCAGGACAGCACCTCCGCCGGTGTGTGCTTACGGAACCAGGCTGCCAGCTGATCCCTCTCTGCTACGAAGAAATAGGAAGAAAGCAGTGCCATAATCAGTCCGATCAGAATCGAAGGAACCTGCTTGGCGAAATTGCCCACGGCATTGATCGTAGGGGTGCCGATCTTCCCCAGCAGATCTCCCACATAGCTTCCGATCTGATTGATGACATCCATGATGCTCTGCTGTACATCCACGGGAAAACGGTTATAGATAACGCTCAGGTTCTGCCCGATATCGGCAAAATCATTCTCCGCACTGTCCCAGATATCCGGCAGTGCACCGATCAGTCCCATGATCTCATCGGTTAACTTCGCCCCTACCAGATAGAGAATCAGTATCACCAGTGCGATGACCGCCACGATGACAAAGGCGCTTCCCGCTTTTCGCTTGATCTTTACCTTTTCCTCAAAAAAACGAACCAGGGGGCTGGCGATCAACGCAATGATCCAGCCTGCCACAAACGGTGCAAAGAATACTAACAGCTTTGGCACCAGGAAAACAATCAATAGTAATATAATAAATGCCATACCCAGATTCACTAAGGCTTTACAATATTTCTTCATATACTCTCACTCTCTCACGCATTATGTCTCTACACTCATTCACCATTCCTACGGTCTATTCCTGTGCAGGATCCTCTGCAGCCAAGACACCGTCCAGGATCTCGTAGATTTCTTCCCTTCCCTGTTTCGTCTGTGCGGAATAAGGTACGATCTGTGTATCCGCTCCGGCCTGCAAGGTGGTGCGGATCAGCTTCACCTGCTTCTGTATCTGACTGCGGTTGATCTTGTCCAGCTTGGTGGCAATGATGATGGGATCGTAGCCATTGCGGCGGATCCAGTCATACATGATCCGGTCGTTCTCTGAGGGAGCATGCCGGATATCGATCAGCAGAAATACCAGCTTCAGCTGTTTGGATTTATGCAGATAATCTTCGATCATCTTACCCCACTGGGCTTTCACATGCTCATTGGCCTGTGCATAGCCGTAGCCAGGCAGATCTACAAAGTAGATTTCATCGTTAATGTTGTAATAATTGATGGTCTGTGTCTTGCCCGGCTGGGAACTGGTCCTGGCCAGAGACTTACGGTTCATCAATCCGTTGATCAGAGAGGATTTGCCGACATTACTTTTCCCGGCGAATGCCACTTCGGGATGTATATTTTCCGGAAGCTTGCTGGTAATACCACAGACCGTTTCCAGACTTACATTCTTTATGATCATAAAAACTCCATTCCTGCGCTGCTTTTGCGCATCTTAGGTTTGTACTTTTTTGCACAAAACGCTGCCCTGTGTGACCACAAGGCAGCGCCCGGATTATTTTGCCTTTTTCAGAGATTCATCATGTATGGTGAGGGGCTCGCTCTCTCCATCCACTGCCGCCTTGGTGACAACACATTCTTCGATGGTGTCATCCGAAGGAATTTCATACATGGTATCCATCATTACGGATTCCATAATGGAGCGTAAGCCTCTGGCTCCGGTCTTGCGTTCCAGTGCCTTGTCAGCAATAGCCTCGATGGCATCCTGCTCAAAACTCAATTCTACGTTATCCATCTGGAACAGCTTCTGGTACTGTTTTACCAGAGCGTTCTTCGGCTCTTGAAGAATACGGATCAGTGCTTCTCTGTCCAGTCCTCTTAAGGAGACACAGATAGGCACACGTCCTACGAACTCGGGGATCAGACCGAACTTCACCAGATCATGAGGAGTTACTTCCTGCAGCAGTTCGCTGATATCCTTATCCTCTCTTCTGCCCAGCTCCGTATTGAAACCGATGGCCTTACGATCCAGTCTGGACTCTACGATCTTCTCCAGTCCATCGAAAGCACCGCCGCAGATAAACAGAATGTTGGTGGTATCGATCTGAATCAGCTCCTGATGAGGATGCTTTCTGCCTCCCTGGGGAGGTACGCTTGCCACAGTACCCTCGATGATTTTTAACAGAGCCTGCTGTACACCTTCTCCGGATACATCACGGGTAATGGATACATTCTCGCTCTTTTTCGTGATCTTATCGATCTCGTCAATATATACGATACCGTACTGTGCACGCTCTACATCATAATCTGCCGCCTGGATCAGCTTTAACAGGATGTTCTCCACATCCTCACCTACATAACCCGCTTCGGTCAGTGTGGTGGCATCCGCTATGGCAAACGGTACATTGATGATCTTGGCCAGTGTCTGGGCCAGGTAAGTCTTACCGGAACCGGTAGGGCCTACCATGATAATATTACTCTTTTGCAGCTCCACATCATTCAGATCCTTGGGAGCCGTTACTCTTTTGTAATGATTGTACACCGCAACGGAGAGGACTTTTTTGGCCTCCTCCTGTCCGATGACGTATTCATCCAGGAAGTTCTTGATCTCCTTGGGTTTCAGAAGGTTAATGTCGGGACTCGCAGTCTCTTCCACTTCTTCATCTTCCAGTTCTTCCTCCAGGATGTCTGCGCAGATGTCTACGCACTCATCACAGATATATACCCCTGCAGGTCCCGCGATCAGCTTGCGGACCTGACTCTGGGTCTTGTTACAAAATGAACATCTGATGTCATTTCCGGAATTTTTTCCTGCCATTATTATACTCCTGTTATTTTATCTCCTTCCGAAGACGCCGCTTTTGCGTCGTAGGAAACGCGAGCCAAATTTCAGATTTGGCTCTGCGATAAAAGCTACTTTGTGCCGTATGCGGCACAAATAGCTGTGTAAAAAATATGCTATCAAGCATATTTTTTACACTATGCCTCGTGGAAGGTGATCACCTTATCGATCAGACCATACTCACAAGCTTCCTCAGCGCTTTTCCAGTTATCTCTCTCGGTGTCTGCGCAGATGGTCTCATAATCCTTGCCGGTGTTCTCCGCCAGCATACGGTTCAGCTTCTCCTTGGTACGGAGGATATGCTTTGCTGCGATCTCAATCTCGGTAGCCTGACCCTGTGTTCCACCCAGTGGCTGATGAATCATAATTTCTGCATTGGGCAGTGCAAAACGCTTGCCCTTGGCACCGCCTGCTAAAAGGAAAGCTCCCATGCTGGCTGCCATACCAATACATACGGTGGACACATCGCACTTGATATATTTCATGGTATCATAAATTGCCATACCTGCGGTAACGCTTCCGCCCGGGCTGTTGATATACAGATGGATATCCTTATCGGGATCCTCCGCTTCCAGGAACAGTAACTGTGCCACAACGATACTGGCGGAAGTCTCATTTACTTCCTCTCCCAGAAAGATGATCCTGTCCTTCAACAATCTGGAATAAATATCATAAGACCGCTCACCCTTGCTGGTCTGTTCAATGACGTAAGGTACTAAACTCATATTCTAAAACCTCCATTGCTTTCTGATTAATACTACTATGGTATCCTACTTAGTAAGCTTTTTCAACGAGATTCCGAAGATTTAATAAAAATTTAAAAGAAAGCGGACCTGGCAGTCCGCTTTCTCCTCGTATCGTATCTTAAAGCATAAATTATGCTTCTTCAGGCTTCTCTTCTGCTGCCTTTTCCTTCTTGGTGGTCTTCTTGGCTGCAGCCTTTGCTTCCTTAGCGTTGTCTACGATGAAATCAGCTGCCTTTCTTACACAGATATCTTCCTTCACCTGCTTAGCGCCCTGCTCACCCAGAAGCTCTTTTACCTTGTCAGCTTCCATCTGGTAAGCTTCTGCCATGCTCTTAACTTCAGCTTCGAAGTCTTCCTCGGTAGCTTCCATCTTCTCAGCAGCTGCTACAGCTTCCAGAACCAGACGGGACTGGATTCTCTTCAGTGCTTCGGGCTTCAGCTGCTCCATCATGGTCTGAGCGGTCAGACCGGTGAACTGCATGTACTGCTCCAGAGTGATTCCCTGTGCCTGGATTCTCTGTGCAAAGTTCTCTAACAGCTGTCTCTGCTGGGTCTCTAACATAGCATCGGGGATCTCCATCTGAGCGTCTGTGATCACTGCATCCAGAACTGCCTCTTCCTTGGCAATCTTAGCTTCCTCTTCCTTCTTGGAAGTCAGCTTCTTCTGTACATCTTCTCTATACTCAGCCATAGTATCGAAATCGGATACCTCGCTTGCGAACTCGTCATCCAGATCAGGAAGCTGCTTCTCCTTGATCTCCTTAACGGTGCACTTGAATACTGCAGGCTTGCCGGCCAGCTCGGTTGCATGATAATCCTCAGGGAAGGTTACGTTTACTTCGGTCTCCTTGTTCAGTTCAGCACCAACCAGTGCCTCTTCAAAACCGGGAATGAAGGAACCGGAACCGATGGTCAGGGGATAGTTCTCACCCTTGCCACCCTCAAATGCAACACCGTCTACAAAACCTTCGAAATCGATAACGGTCATATCGCCGTCCTTAACAGCACGGTCTTCCACGCTGATGGTTCTGGCATTGCTCTCACGCTCTCTGTTGATCTCAGCGTCGATATCCTCATCGCTTACCTTAACGTCGATCTTGTCAACCTTCACACCCTTGTATTTGCCAAGAGTAACTTCAGGCTTCAGAGCAACCTCTGCGGTAAAGATGAAAGGCTTGCCGGCCTCTAACTGGGTCACATCGATCTTCGGAGAAGATACGATCTGCTCCTCACACTCTTCCAGAGCCTTATCGTAAGCATCGGGAATCAGTGCGTTTGCTGCATCCTCATAGAATACGGACTTGCCGTACATCTGCTCGATCATCTTACGGGGAGCCTTGCCCTTACGGAAACCGGGAATGCTGATCTTGTTCTTATTCTTCTGGTAAGCACCTTCGATTGCCTTCTCCAGTTCTTCAGCAGATACTTCGATGGTCAGCTTGGCCATGTTTTTCTCTAACTTTTCAACCTGTAAACTCATTATAACATTTCCTCCTTTATACCCTTGCGGGTCTGTATCCAGTCGCAGTCATTTTGCAATTATAGCATAAGTTGGAGGAATTGACAACCTTTTTATTTTGGGGCTTTTTGCGCGTCCGGGGCATACAGGCACTTCGTGCTGACTCCGGGGATCATTCCCAGCTTCCCCGACAGGGCACTGACTTTTTCCTGGGGGGCATCCATGACCACACTGATGATGTTCACCTGCTTTTCATGATAAGGTATCCCCATTCTGCCGATGATATATTCCCCATATTCGTGTAAAAGTCCGTTGATCCTTATCGCCGCCTCCGGATCCTCCACAATAATGCCGATCAGGGTCACTCTTGTATTTTCCGTACCTTTTTCCATATCGGTCTTCCTCCTGTGGTTTCTATATCTGCATCTGCGTCATTTCCGAAAATTCTTCTCCGGTTCTGATATGAGTAGCTATCATCACGATCCGGCCTCTCGTCTTCCTCCGGATATAGTCTTCGGCTTTTTTGCGGTTTTCTTCATCCAGTCCGGTAAAAGGCTCATCCAGCAGAACACACTGCGCTCCCGCCTCCATGGCCCGTACCAGAGACACTCTCCGTTTCATGCCTCCCGATAGTTCGTGGCAGGGCTGATCCAACGCTTCTTCCGGCAACAACTGCGTCAATGCCGTTCTCGCCTGTGAAGCATCTCCCAGGATCATTTCCAGATTCTTCACGGCACTACAGTCTTCACACAAACGATCCTCCTGGAATTGCATGGCAAAAGCATCCATTTCCGACACTTCTCCCTCCTCCGGCCGCTCCAGTCCGCACAGACACCGGAAAAAAGTGGTCTTGCCACTGCCGGAAGGGTTATCCAGTACATACGGTTCCCCGCTGTGAAATTCGTGATCCACATGTCGGAAGATCCATTGATTGTGAAAACTTTTTCCAAGATTCCTTACACACAGGGTGCGCTGTTCTCTACCAGCGATTTTCTGTGGCATGGAGGGATCCTTACAGGCAGGCTCCCACCGGAAAAAGACTTCAATCCCGTAGAATATTATTTTTTCAAAAAATACACTGAGTACTACGATCACCGCTGTCCAGGCAAACAGATCCGCCGTATCCAGATAAATCTTCGCCAGATACAGTGCTCCACCGATGGAATGACTGGGAGTGCCAATCACTTCCGCCGCCACTCCGGACTTCCAGCACATTCCCAGAGATAGCTGAAACGCGCTGAGCAAAAAAGGCTTTAACGCCGGACGGTAAATGTAGAAGAACTGAGTACCAAGGGGAAGGCGGAATACCTCCGCCATCTCTAACAGCCCTCTGTCCGCGCTCTTTAGCCCTTCCAGCGTATTCAGGTAAATATTCGGAAATACTACCAGAAAACAGATAGCCACCGCCAGCATGGAAGAACCCCACCAGATCAGCAAAAGCACTGCAAATACCGCTACCGGTACTGCCTTGCAGAATACCATGAAAGGACGCAGGACTTCTTCCGCCAGCGGATAACGGTAGCTGATGGCCGCCAGAAGAAGTGCCAATACCGCCCCCAGCAAAAAGCCGAAGGCGATCCGCCACAGCGAATCAAAGGCACTCCGCCAGAACTCCACCTGCCCGGCCAGAGTAAGTAGTGCCTGCAATGCCTGCAAAGGTGTCACCACCAGCAGGAAATTGTCCACACACATTGCCAGAATCTGCCATACTCCCAGCCAGAACAACAGTATTATAAATTTTTTAACGTATATTTTACCCTTATTCTGCATCATAATAGAAATCGGATTCCGGAAGTCCGCCACCTATGGACAGGGAATCCTGGTGGAACAGTACGTCAAGGTATCCGGAAAGTGCCTGCTTCATTTCAGCTTTGTCAATATAGGTAATGTTGCAGTTCGGAATTGCTTTCTGAGCAATGGGCTCTTTGGCTACGATCTGGGCTTCCACTGCCAGTGCAGCACCGGTGGCAGGGTCTGCATTGATGTCTTCCGCACTTGCCTTATGATCTTCCATAAAGGATTTCACTGCTTCTTCGTTCTCCTCGAGGAATTCCTTGCGAACCACCGTTACACCGGTGACCATGCTGCTGCCGTCCTCTCCCTGTACCTTATTCCACTCTTCGTTTAAGTCGAAGATCACCTTCAGTGCATCATTCTGCATGCAGGCTGCGGTAACAAAAGGCTGGGGCAACAGGCCGATGGCTGTGGGATCTTCTGCCAGTACAGATGCCACCTCTGTTGCTTCGGATTTATACTCCAGTATCACGTCATCCGCAGACATACCATTTGCTGTCAGCAGGTACTGCAATACATAGTCCGGTGTGGTTCCTTTTCCAGTCAGATAAATGGTCTTACCCTTTAGATCGGTAAAGTTTGTCAGACCGTCTTCTCCGGATACCATATAAAGTACACCCAGAGTATTGATATCAATGACTTCCACGCCGCCCTGTGTCTTATGATAGAGAACGCTTGCCACATTGGCGGGTACCAGTGCAATGTCCAGATCTCCCTTTACCATCAGCGGCAGGATCTCATCTGCACCAGTAGCCATCTGGAATTCATAGGTATTGGCAGTCTCACCCTTGTCTGCTTTATTCATTAAAAATAAAAGTCCTAATGAGGTCGGTCCCTTTAAGGATGCCACACGTACCAGCGTGCCATCCGCGTTCTCCGTATTTTCTGCTGTGGCTTCTGTGCCTTCCGCAACGGTTTCCGTACTCTCCACCGTTTCAGTGGGCTGTACGCTCTCCGCTACCAGATCTTCCGACACTGTTTCCACACTCTGTGCCTGTCCGCATCCGGCAAGACCGCTGCACAACAGTCCAAGAGTCAGTGCAAGTGCCAGAGTTTTTGTGATTTTTGTTTTCTTTTTCATTGTTTTTTCGCCTTTCTGTCATAAAATAGTTACAATGTAACTATTCAGCCCACCCCAGCATTCGCAAAACCGCACGATAAATCGTGCTTTCTCGCTGCAAGGCAGCTAATTTTGCTCATGTACGGGGCAGTGACTCTATTCAAGCCACCTTGCGAATAAGAAAACTGCTACTTGCATGCAAGCATGAAGTATCAGCCTTCTTATTCGAAGGGATTCTGAATAGTTACATTTTGACAACAAAAAAACACCTTCTCTTCTCAGCTTCCGCAGTTACGACGTAGCTTCAAAGGTCAGTCACTTCTGTGGGATTCCGGTCAGTGGATCGTTGGTCACGCTTTCCGGTCTCCGTATCCTTCGTTGCTGTTTGAGTGTAACATAAAAATGAAAAACTTACCAGCATGAAAAAAAAGCCGATGCTCATACTAATACCAAGATAAGTGATCACAAAAAGCGCTTATCTGAAACAAGAAAACCCAAATCCAAACGGAGGTGAACGAAATGGCAAGTAAAACCAATAGAGTAGAAGTTCCCGAAGCAAAGGCTGCAATGGACCGTTTCAAGACTGAGGTAGCATCTGAGCTGGGTGTTAACCTGAAAGAGGGTTACAACGGCGACCTTACTTCTAAGGAAGCAGGAAGCATCGGCGGTGAGATGGTCCGTCGTATGATCAAGAAGCAGGAAGAGCAGATGAAATAAGCTCTGCCGGAATCGACAGAACCCAAAAGAAGCTGTACAGAGATATTCTCTGTACAGCTTCTTACTGTGTCAGTATCTTTGGTGAATCACGCGCTTCTCCGTGCTTCGCACTCTCGATCCGCTACAGCCATTCGCATTCCGGGCTGTCGCCCTACTTGCTCATGTCTGTTTGTCCGTCTAATGCATAGGCGTTCCTGCCTGCAAGCAGTCGTCCCGCCTATGCATTGACAGACTATTCACCAAAGACTGCCTTATAATCTGCCTGGAACTTGGCGATACCGGCATCAGTCAGAGGATGCTTTACCATCTGCTCGATAACGGAGTAAGGAACGGTAGCAATATCCGCACCTGCCAGTGCACAATCGGTTACATGGATGGGATTACGCACGCTTGCTGCGATGATCTGGGTATCCAGATCGGTCACTGCGAAAATATCAGCGATATCACGGATCAGATCTACACCTCTGGTGCTGATATCATCCAGTCTGCCCAGGAAAGGAGATACATAGGTAGCACCTGCGCGGGCAGCCAACAGAGCCTGGTTCGCAGAGAAGATCAGGGTCACATTGGTCTTGATTCCCTCAGAGCTTAATACTTTACATGCTTTTAAACCTTCTACAGTCATAGGGATCTTAACGACCATATTCGGATGGATCGCTGCAATCTCTCTTCCTTCTTTGATCATACCCTCTGCATCTACGGTGGTAGCCTTTACCTCACCGCTGATAGGTCCGTCCACGATGGATGCAATCTCTTTGATCACTTCTACGAAATCTCTGCCCTCTTTTGCGATCAGGGAGGGATTGGTAGTTACTCCGCAAATAACCCCCATGTCATTTGCTTTCTTAATGTCTTCTACTTTTGCAGTGTCAATAAAAAAACGCATAACTCTTCTCCTTTTTGCTATGTAAATTTAATTGCTTCCGGTCCTCATACGCTTCTTTGAACCTTTAGTTACAGTATACTCATTTCTCTCCAAAACAGCAAGCACTTTTTTGAAAATTTCTTGATTGTGTTCGAGCACGGAACGTACAACTATGGGCAGTACAACTTCCGGACATAGTAAAAATCAGCTGCCCTACATGCACGTTTCCTCTCCCTCCCGGAATCATCCGTCACCATCAAAAGAGTACGCAGCATTTTGATCTCCGGGATACGATCCTTACGCTCTTCACAGGTTGCCATGGCGATCACTTTGCGAAGCCATTTTTCCTGTCTTTGCTCTTTTCGTCCGCAACGTTTTTCCGCATTACGCCTCCTTATTCCCCCAGATTGTCTGACTGTGCCGTCTGTGTCATCTCCCAACATAACTGCCAGCAGTCTGCCCACTGCATAGACATCGCTCTCTTCCCCGGGAATCTCCCCCGGCACGAACTGCTCCGGAGCGCTGAAGCTTCGGTTTCCCGCTCCCGACCAGTCCTGCTCCCGGTTCCACAGACATCCCAGATCCAGAATCCCCGCTCTGCCATCCACGCGGATGCGGATATTTTCCGGCTTCAGATCCCGGTAGAGAAACGGATGCGGCCGTTCATGCAGATATTGCAATCCCTCTGTAATCTGCAAAGCTATCCGGGCCGCCTGTCCCGGTGACAGTCTCCCCCTCCTGTCTAGCATTTTCCGCAAGTCACAGCCATCCCAGAATTCCATGACCAGATACCCCCATTCCCCGTCTGTCCAGTGTTCTCTGTAGGCCGGAAACAGAGGATGACAGATCTCTCTGCTGTTACGACACTCCTGTTCCCACTGTTCTGTAACTTTCGATATCTTACATGCCTGAAATTCCCTTTTTCTGTCCCGGACGCGGTAAACCTTCGCGAAACTTCCCTTGCCCACAAATACCGGATCCCGATAGCCATGTTCTTTTAATGATCTGCCCATATTTTCTGTTATTCTCTGTTCCATCCTTTTCCCCCCATAACCGGCAGGATCCACACCGCTCCCATGTGTGTTCCTCCGTGTCTCTCCGCCTTTTCTCCCAGTTCCTTCAGCCGTCTTGCAGCGCCTTCCACGCGTTCCCGTGCATCCGGTCTTCCTGCAATCTGCGGTTGCAGACATGCTGTCAGTTCCTCTTCACAGAAATTCAGGAACCCATTGTCCGCCATCAACATGGCCGTCCCCGGTTCCACTTCTCCCGCCATGCAGGATTCCTGCATCGTCCTCCATTGTGTCCTGCCGAATCTCTGAAAACATCCACAGATCCGCATTCTCCCGTGACTGAAAAACAATACTCTGCTCCCCACGCATAAGATTCCCGCATAACTGTCATCCTGCTTTTGCTGCCTTATAATGTCCATCCATTTCTCCTGCAATATTTCTTCCCGAAACGGCCTCCAGACATTCTCTTCTTCCAGTTCCTCCTCCATTTTGTTTTGTAGACTTCTTACCATTTCCCCGTTGTCCGAGATACAGGCGCATACTACGGAAATCCCCAGCCTACGGTATTTTCGTTGCTGCAAAGATAAAAACAGCTCTGCAGGTGTTTCCTTTTGCCAATAACAGGCTGTCACATGCTCCATACGCATTCCTCCTTTTTTATTCTGTTTTGTCCGTACTGTTTCTTACTTCAGTGCTACATTGCTACATCAGGAAATTTTTGCCGATCGGCATGAAATTTTTCAAAGAAATGTGCCTTGCACAAATATAAAAAGAGCATACCATGCGGTATGCCCTTTGTCAACGGATCTTACTTATTGAACGTCTTGAATTATCCGGCTTATCCGAAGATATTAACCAGATCATTAAATAACAGGAACACCATCAGTACCATGAAGAACATCAGTCCAATAAAGTGTACCATGCCTTCTTTTTCGGGAGGCACCGGCTTGTGCGTGATGGCTTCCCAGATCAGGAATACCAGTCGGCCGCCGTCCAGCGCGGGGATCGGCAGAAGATTCAGAATTCCCAGGTTAACAGTAAGCATCAGGGTGATGTTCAACATATTCACCAGTACATTCTGCCAGCCGTAATCCTTGGTACTTTCGTAAGTCTTGCCAACAACATTTACTGCGATGCCTACAGGGCCTGCCACATCCTGCCTGGAGACCTGCCCCTGCACCAGCATCGCCAGACTCTTCCAGGTCATGTTCACGCAGTAGCGCATCTCATACCAGGAATACCGGAAGCTGTCCAATCCGGACAGTTCTACGAAATCCGCATTACTGATGCCGATCAGATAGCGGCCTTCGCTCTCATCGTACTTCGGTGTCAGCGTTGTAGTTCCCTTTACACCATCCCTTTCATATTCCACCGCTACTTCTCCGCCACGGTAAGTCAGAGTAAATAACTGTATTTCTTCATACAGGTGTATTTTACTGCCATTTAAGGAAAGTATCCTGTCCCCGGCCTCCAGTCCCGCTTCCTGTGCGGCGCCGCCATCCACGATCTCCGTGGCTACCGGATCACGGATCACAATCAGATTCACCATAATAAAGGCAATGATAAAGCCCAGAATAAAGTTAAATATCGGTCCTGCCAACACGGTGGAAATCCTCGCCCACACATTGGCGTTCAGGAAAGATCCGCTGTGATCTTCACCGTCCTCCTTCTCATTCAGACCGTCTTCCCCCTCAAACATACAGGCTCCGCCGATGGGAAGAAGCTTCAGGGAATATTTCGTGTCTCCTTTCTGGAAAGAAAACAGATTCGGGCCCATACCCACGGAAAATTCTATCACATGAATTCCATTGGCCTTCGCCAGCAGAAAATGTCCGAATTCATGTGAGATTACCACCACCCCAAAGATCAATACAAACAAGATCAAAGTAACCATTTATTGCCTCTCAGAATACACTTTTTCAATAAAATCATAGACAGATGCCTCTGTCTCCAGGATCTCCTCCACATTCGGATTCTCGATCACCTTATGCTGCTCCATGGCCTCACGGATCAGCTCCGGGATCTGAAGATAAGCGATCTTACGGTCTAAGAACAGTCCTACTGCTTTCTCGTTGGCTGCATTATACACCGTAGGCATACTGCCGCCGATGCGCTGTGCATCATAAGCCAGCTTCAGGCCAAAGAATGTCTCCATATCCGGCTTTTCAAATGTGATCTGTGCCAGTTCATAGAAGTCCAGACGTTTTCCCGGCATTGGACGCCGATCCGGATAAAACAGCGCATACTGGATCGGCAGTTTCATATCCGGTGTTCCCAGCTGTGCGATCACCGCTCCGTCCACATACTGTACTGCGGAATGGATAATGCTCTGGGGATGCACAATAACCTGGATCTGATCCAAATCCACACCGAACAGCCACTTTACTTCCATGACTTCCAGACCTTTGTTCACCAGTGTGGAAGAATCAATGGTAATCTTCCGTCCCATGGACCAGTTGGGATGCTTCAAAGCATCCTCCACCTGAATATTTTGCAGCTGCTCTCTGGTCCTGCCGCGGAACGGTCCACCGGATGCCGTAAGCAGGATCTTCTCGATTCTTCCGGCCGGTTCTCCGTTCAGTGACTGGAAAATCGCGCTATGTTCACTGTCCACCGGCAGGATCTTCACACCCATTTTCGCCGCTAACGGCATAATGATATGACCTGCCGTTACCAGCGTCTCCTTGTTAGCCAGGGCAATATCTTTCCCTGCTTCAATGGCCGCGATCGTCGGTCTGATACCAATCATTCCCACAATCGCCGTCACTAATACCTGGGACTGAGGCATTGTTGCGATCTCCAACAGACCATCCATGCCACTGACGACTTTCACAGGTAAATCCGCCACACGGCTCCGCAGGTCTGCTGCCGCTTCCTCACTCCACATGCCTGCGATCAGAGGATGGAATTCTCTGATCTGCTGTTCCATCTGTTCTACGCTTTTTCCGGCAGCCAGTGCTACCACCTGCAATTCCGGATTATTGCGAACGACTTCCAGAGTCTGGGTTCCGATGGAGCCGGTAGACCCCAGAATTGCTATTTTTTTCATAGTGCTATGCTCCTTGTATCTTACCTTTGGGACTAACGCAGTCCAATCATCAGAATGGCAAGAAAATACGTCATCGGTGCTGTCACCGTCATGCTGTCAAACCGGTCCATGACCCCACCATGTCCGGGGATCAGTTTGCCATAATCCTTGATGTTATGGTTCCTCTTGATGGCAGATGCCGCCAAGTCACCAACCATACTCATCACCGCGCCCGCCGCACAGATGAATGCGATTGTCCAGGTGATGATCTGATCAGGGAATGCCGCTTCCACAAAGAAATGTGCATACAAACCACCGATCAGGGCTGCTCCGGCGACACCGCCGATACATCCCTCGAGAGACTTATGCGGGCTTAATTCCGGGAAAATATGCTTCTTTCCGATCAGTTTGCCTACGACATAGGCACAGGTATCGCATCCCCAGGAACTGATCAGGATCAGCCATACCAGATAGATTCCGGTCTCACACTCGCGGGTGAGATAGACAAAGGACAACAGCACCGGTGCATACAGGAAAGAGAACACTGCTGCCATAACCTGACTTGCCTGATATTTCGGAAAGGCTGCCACATAACAGAACATTTCCGCCATGAACAGTGCTACAATACACATCAGCAGTAATGTATGGTCTCTGGTGAAAAACAGTGTTGCATAATATGCCGTCACTCCCACAAAACCGATCCATTCCAGTGCATTAAATTTTTTCTCATCCGTTGCACATTTTAATGCCTTGGTAAGCTCTCTGTATGCAATCAGAGAAATAAGCCACAACGGCACTGCCAGAAATACATTGCCGAAGCTGAACGTAGCCAGTGCAATGGCAAGCAATACGATGCCACTGAGCAAACGGGTCCAAAACATAAGCTATTCCTCCTTCAGGCCGCCATATCTTCTGTCTCTATGATTATATGCTTCCACAGCCTTGATCAATTCTTCTTTTGTAAAATCCGGCCAGGGAACCGGGGTAAAATAAAACTCCGTATATGCCAGCTGCCACAACAGGAAATTGGAAATCCTCTGTTCATTGCAGGTTCGGATCAGCAGATCCGGATCCGGAATTCCAGCAGTATCCAAGTATCCTTCCAGAGTATCTGCCGTGATCCCTGCAGGATCCACTTCTCCACTCTGTACTTTTGCGGACAGTTTTTTCACTGCACGGACGATCTCATCCCTGCCTCCGTAATTAATGGCAATCTGGAAATGCAGGCCATCGTTGTTCTTTGTGGCCTCTTCCAGTTCCGCGATCCGCGTCCGGATATCCTCATCCAGTCTGGTCTTGTCACCCAGGACTCTGACACACATACGGTTCTTCTCCGCTGTCTTCAGACAGGTCTTCATATAATTGCGGAGCAGCTTCATCAGCGCGTCCACTTCATCCTGCGGGCGGTTCCAGTTCTCTGTAGAAAAAGCATATACTGTCAGATACTGGATTCCCATACGGTACGCCTCTTCACAGATCACTTCCACCGTCTTGGCTCCCTGCATATGCCCGTAATTGCGGGGCATTCCTTTTGCTTTGGCCCAACGGCCGTTGCCGTCCAGAATAATTGCTACATGATTCGGAATTTTCAGATTCTCTTCCATAGTTTTAAACCTTCTTAAACCGTCATGATTTCCTTGGACTTGCTGTCGATCAGAGCATCAATATCCTTTACATACTTGTCGGTAAGCTTCTGCAGATCATCTTCCAGACCCTTGATCTCATCTTCGGATACTTCTGTCTTTGCCAGCTTCTTGAAGGCATCGTTGCCGTCTCTTCTGATATTACGGATAGCTACTTTGCCTTCCTCACCCTTCTTCTTTACTTCTTTTACCAGATCTTTTCTGCGTTCCTCGGTAAGCTCCGGGAATACCAGGCGGATCACACTGCCGTCGTTGGAAGGGTTGATACCGATATCGGAAGTCATGATTGCTTTCTCGATCTCTTTGATCAGAGACTTCTCCCAGGGAGCGATCTGGATGATACGTGCCTCGGGAACGGTTACATTACCCACCTGCTGAATGGGGGTAGGAGTTCCATAGTAGTCAACTCTCAGTTTGTCTAATACATGAGGGTTCGCACGTCCCGCACGGATAGCAGCAAAATCTGCCTCCAGAAACTCATAAGCCTTCTGCATCTTGTCACTATATACCTGTACTCTTGCGTCCATTGTTTTCCTCTCTTCTGCGCTCTGCGCCTTTCCATTTTATTTTCTGAAATTATACGGTTACCTTGGTTCCGTTGAACTTGCCCTTCAAGGTATTCACGATGCTGTTCTCTTCATTCAGGCCGAATACCCACATGGGCATCTTGTTGTCTCTGGCCAGAATGGAAGCGGTCATATCCACTACCTGAAGATTCTTGGCAATTACTTCATCAATAGATACTTCATCATATTTCTTCGCTGTAGGATCTTTGGCGGGATCTGCATTGTAGACACCGTCGATTGCCTTAGCCAGCAGAATGACATCTGCCTCTACCTCAATGGCACGAAGAACAACGCCGGTATCGGTGGAGAAATAAGGGTGTCCCGTACCACCTGCGAAGAACACTACCATACCTTTGGCAAAATATTTATTTGCTCTGTCCTTGGAAAACAGCTTGGTAAAGGATCCGCACTCAAAAGGTGTCAGGATATTGGTCATCATGCCTACGGAACGGAAAATCTCGGAGACATAAATACAGTTCATGATCGTAGCCAGCATTCCGATCTGGTCTGCCTTGGTACGGTCAATGTTCTCACTGGAACGTCCTCTCCAGAAATTGCCACCACCGATAACGATACCTACCTGAATACCGTCATCTACCAGTTCCTTTACCTGTAATGCTACCTTTCTGACGGTCTCCTCGTCAAAACCGGTCTTCTTCTCTCCTGCCAGTGCTTCTCCACTAAGCTTCAGTAATATTCTCTTCATGGTCATATGCTCCTTATTTTACTTTCTTTTTCTCGGGCTTGTAATCATCGAAGAAGGAAGTCGGGCTGACATCCGCATAGCACTGAGAGCACATACCTTCGATTACGGCACCGTTGTTGATCTGTACGGACTTGGACTTGATGTTGCCCATTACGATGGCGGAAGAATCCAGCACTACAGGTCCCTGTACATCAATATCGCCCTTTACCGCACCTGCAATAGCTGCGCTGATGGCAGTGATGTTGCCGATGACTACAGAACTTGCACCGATCTTCACAGAACCTTCGCTGACGATCTCACCGTTGATCTTGGCTCCCTCTGCAAAGATCTCGGCAGCCTTGGAATTTCCATTGATATATCCGGTAATATTCAGTTTGCCCAGAATATCAATATTTCCGTTGATCGTACCTACCAGATCCATAGATCCTTCAGAACTTACATCTCCGGTGATAACCATACCTGCGGTGATAATTGCTGTTTCATCTGATGCGATTTTTGCGTCCATTCTCTTCTCTGCTCCTTTGCTATTCTCTGTATTCTCCTGCTTCAGAACACTGTCCACAGTCATATCGTTCTGAAGTATACTGTCCAGATCCAGTTCCGGTACGGCCTCTCCTATGGGAGTTTCCTCTATCTGGGATTCTTCTGCCGTTGTTTCCTCTTCCGGCTGTTCTTCTTTTTCCTGGGGAATTTCAATAGAATCCAGGTTCTTCAACATTTCTTCCAATGCTGCATTGTCATTTGGTGTCTCTTCCGCCTGCGGCTCCATCGGAGTCTCTTCCGTTGTCTCCTGCGTATTTTCCACCGGCTGCTCCTTCGTCTCTTCCACGGCTGCCTGATCCAGCTCTTCCTCCGGCATCAGTTCATTGACCGCCTGGGACAGATCTTCCTTCAAGTCTGAGAAAAATCCCATGATTATGTACCTCCATTTGTTTCTTGTTATTTATCAGCGGTTTTCGCGTTCTGCGAACGATCAAAACCGCAACAGGCATTCTCTTCTTACAGGTATTTCTACTCTATATGATGAATCGGCCTGGTATTTTCCGTAATCGGCAGGATCACTGTATCCGGCCGGGTCAGAATATTCTCTATGATATCCGGCAAAGCTTCCACTGTAGTCGGCTTCTCCGCGGAATCATGCAACAGTATGATAGACGTGTCTCTGGTATCGATATCCTTGGTACAGTTTTCCAGTAATGTATCCGTGGATAACTTCATGCTTCCGCCGTCTCCGGAGGACACATTCCAGTCGTAGTATTCCACTCCCTGACTGTCCAGATAATCGATAAAATCATGCATATCGATCTCGCTGACCGTATTGGAGCTTCCACCCGGGAACCGGTAACAGACACTCTCCTCTCCGGTGGCCTGATAGATGTAGTCCCTGATCCGGGCAAAATCCTGTGTAAAACTGTCCATGGATTCGTACAATTCCTTATATTTATGACTGTATGAATGCATTCCCAGCGTATGTCCTTCGGCAACGATCCTTTGCAGCGCCTCTTCTGCATTGGTTCCTTCTTTTCCCACCACAAAAAATGTGGCTTTGACATTGTAGCTGTCTAAAATATCCAGGATGTCATTCGTATAAATACTGGGGCCATCGTCGAACGTCAGATACACCTTGTGAATTTCTTCCTGCCCGGAGCTTTCCTCCGCCACCGGCTCTGAAGCTTCTGCACCGGAACTGTCCTCCTGTATCTGAGGTGTCTGTACCGGTGTACTCTTCTGCTCCTGCAACTGCTGCAGCAGCGTCTGTAACTCCTGATTCCGGATATCCAGTTCATCCAGTCTCTGCTCCAGTGTCTTCAAAGTTCCGTCAATCGTATGCAGCCTGCAGATCAGATACACACAGCACAGGAGCGGAATCACGATTCCCGCCGCCACGATACCTATGATCATCTTCTTCAACCGCTGCACTCTTTTTCGCCGGGCTTCCGGCAATGTCTGTTGCAGTTCTTTTGCCATGAATCTGTTAACGTCTCTCTTCCTATTTCGAAAATCTCAGCCTCCATCAGACAAGACTTTTGTAACAGTATAGCATATTCCACTTTTTTGGGAAAGAGATTTATGTAAAATGTTATTTTGTAACGCAGGAAGCCGCAGGAGATATTGCTATCTCTGCGGCTTCCTGCGTTATAATTTCATTCCCCTGTTTGTATTCCCCCGTATGCCTGGGTTCCCTACCCAATTTCCTGCATTCTTCGTTCCGGATAATGTCCCATAATGAAATTATGGAAAAAGAGTTCCGGAAGATGGTGACTCCGAAAGCGATACCAGATATCCTCCGGTACATTATCAAACTGCCAGATCTGTCCGTTGTTTGCAAATTCGATTTCCAACATTTGCTGCTGGGCATCGTACCCGGCAGACTTGATCATGGGATTTGCCCACATTATTCGCTTCATCTTTTGTTCTCTCTTTCTCATCCTGCTTGTTGTCACCCCTGACATAAATGTCCATTCGCTGTAAGGCGTTCAGCTGTATCTTTTTCCTGAAAGATTTCCCCTTATACTTTCACGTGAAGATTTTTGTCCCACCCACTGTGACAATTGCAGTATATTTTATTTTTCCCTTCGTTTTCCCTTATGCAGGTTTTAGCATACTTTCTGAATACATTGTTGTATCCCCACCCCCAGTGGTTCCTGCTGCAAGTAATATGTACTTTGTATTTCTGCAGTTCATACATTATTAAGTTTTTTCGTAAGTGTAGCAAGGGTTTATTGTGTGTTGTTTGTTACCTGGTAGTTCTAATTGTTATAGTACGAATTTGAAGGCACCGGTGTCGTTTTCTACTTCTTCATAAACGTCGTAGTTGGCGTAATGGACACATGTGACACGGTAGGTTTTTCCATTGACGGCATCGGGGTAAGTAAGACCTGCCATAAAAATATCTTCATTATAATTTTCCGCTCCATCAGAAGTCATTACTGTCTTCCATCCATACCACATTTTCTGTTGAACCTTAATATCCTTTACTCCAATAACAGATGACACCTTAAAAGATGATGTTGAAAAAGTCATTTCCAATCCGTTCAACGTAAATGCTAAAACAATCTCACAATCCGTCATTGTCGTTAAGGGACGTACCCCAGAATTATAATCCGCAGTTGTAACAGATACAGTTGTCGGCATATCTGTCGCTTCAGTACTTATCACTTCTTCCGCTTGAACTTTCATCTCCGATGTAGGCATAGCAAAAATCATTATCATCAATGCTGCTATTATTTTTGTACTCCACTTTTTTCTCAATATAATTTTCTCCTTTTCTTCGTAAAAAGCTGCTACACTTTTAAGGGTACTGCCTGCTCTTTCTGTCCCTCTATATACTTCATGACAAATCATTCAAAGTTCTTACAATATTTTTTTAAAAAATTGAATGGGAGTTGAATGCAAGTTACTCGAAGTTGACCTAAAATATAAATTTTTATATATTTTTCTTACTTTTATGAAATAAAAAACCAGGGAATCTTATGTCAATTCCCTAGTTTTCTCACTTGCTTATATTCGATTCTAATACCAAATTTTTATATTCTACTACAATGTTTTGAAGACTATCCTCGTCTTCATTTGCCATAACAATATACTTTTCTTTTCCAAAATAAAAATACATTAGATATGTATTTTGTTCCGACAACTCTTTTTTTGAAAGAACGTCAAAAATTATTCCTTCATCCTCAAACTCCTTTTCAAACGTATACTCTGGATATATTTCACGAACTCTCAAAATTTCCTGCGGATACGCTATAATTTCAAATCGCATAATGTCGTTTTTATCCGCTTTCATAAATACATATATGTTATCTTTGTGTTTGCTCCTAATTATTTTTGAATAAACGAAGCTGTATTGTGACAACGAAGGAATATCGCAAACCTGTTTTACATATTCACGATACTCTTCAGGAACATTTTCTATATCATAATATAATTCAATTTTATAATTATCCGAATCATCCTCCACTCCTTCCGGTGCCGTAATCATAGTAGTTCCTTCCTCATTCTTATCCATCCACCAGAAGAAACCTCCATGCTTCTCCGCATTGGCAACTACCTGCCAGGAACCGCCAAGTATCATTACGACAAGCAGCGCTACTGTCACCACTACAAATCTGCGTCTGTGAAAGTACCAGAGCACTTTATGAAGCTTACCCTTCCTGGGCTTGTCCTCCTCTTTCTCTGCAACAGGTTCACTTTTGTCCTTCTCTTCTTCGGTGCCAAGCAACAGGCGCTCCTCTTCTTCCCTTTCCTCACAATGTTTCCAGAAATCATCCAATGCCTCTTCCACAGGCAATTCATCTTCTATATTGTCTTCCTCTGTTTTCAGGTTGTCCAGCAGTTTCATTAATGTCTGTACTTCATCCGCATCAAACTCTTCATCTGATGCTTCCATAATGTACCAGTCCAACCGCTTGGTAAGCTCCTGAATCAGGCTTTCGTTATCCTGCTTCTTCATTTTAATTCCAATTCCTTTCCCTTCTGCATATCCTTATCTGGTGTAATATTGGTCCCTCGTTAAGTACATGGTTCTTTTTTGTCAATTCATACAGATTTTTTGTATTTTTTGTCGATACCGGACTCGTCGGGTATGTTTTGGGCTATCTTGCTTCTCAATCTGCTGATCCTGACGCTCATATTGTTCTCGGATATTTTCTCAAGCTGTGCCAACTCAGAAATTGAATACCCGTGAAGAAAATATTTGTAAAATCTGTTCTTCTCCTCTTCCGTCAGGCCTTTCGTTATTATGAGATCAAGTTCTGATTTTCCGTAACCGTCTTCCGTGAATGTATATTCGTCGGCATCCAGGCCGACTTCACATTCTATCTTCTTCAATGACTTATTCAGTTCACGTATTTTATTCTTGGCAGTATTGATCAGCCATCCCATTGGATTGGAATGCTCACAGAGAATATCCCACTTTTTATACGCAACATAATACGTTTCTTGCAGGACATCCTTTGCCAGTTCCTTGTCTGCCACCCTGTAGCGGATAAACTTGTATATTTCCGCCTGTGTCCTACGGTACATCTCATCAAATTTTTGATGGTCTCCTGTTGTCTCTTCTTTCTGCATGTGCACCTACCATCGCCTCATATAGAGGTTTTATCTTTCTAAAATATTTACTCTATAATTTAACATTTATCCCCGTACTAAATATAGATGATTTTACTATAAAGTAAAAATTTGTTTTACATCTGCTTATATTTTACTTTTCGTAGATTTTGTGTCAATTTTTTCTCATCGACAAATACTGTTAAAATTTGCAATTTTTGTTGTTGACAAACGGTATCTCTTTTGTTAGAATGAATCACGGTGATTGCGTTAGCCGTCACGTGATGCTGCTGTGGCTCAGTCGGTAGAGCGTCGCATTGGTAGTGCGGAGGTCACGGGTCCGATTCCCGTCAGCAGCTCTCATATAAGAAGCGGAAACATTGATTTTACAGTGTTTCCGCTTTTTGTTTTTCACAAACGCTGTAGATTTTCTTACTGCAAATCTCATCTCTGTCACAAAATTATAAATCCTCCAATAATACATGTGCCGGTATCTCCAGCACTTCAGCAATATCAAATATTACCTCCAAAGAAAACGGCTGGTCACAATTCGGTGCCTCGATCTTGGTGAGATAGCTGATACTAATACTTACTCTGTCCGCCAACTGCTCCTGTGTAAGTCCTCGTTGTTTTCGATATTTTTTAATCGCCTGTCCTATAATTTTATATTGTTCCGAATGTTTCTGACTCATTCCCGCATCTCCTGTTTCCTACCTCTACAATTCTAAAGGATAATGAAGGAATGAATGTTTCAGTCATAATGAAAGTTATGGATAAAAAATACCGATTTATTTTGCATCCGTTTCCAATGCCTGATAAATCGGTATTTCATAAACAATTATTTTCTTCCTAATAGTTTAATCTCTGCGTAATGTAAATTTGCCTACCACTTCATTTAAGGAATATGCCTGTGCCGACAATTCCTCGCTGGTTGCAGAAGATTCCTCCGCAGATGCGGAATTGGATTGTACGACCTCCGAAATCTGAGTCACCCCCACTTCTGCCTGTTCCATTGCCTGTGCCTGCGCTGTTGATTCTTCACTAAGTCTCCTGGAATCTGCTGCGATCTCCTTAACTCCGGTCACAATCTGCTCCAGTGATTCCGCTGCCGCTTCAGCGGCCTGATTTCCCCTCTCAATTTCCTGCAGAGAGCCTTCGATCAGACTTCTGGTATCCACTGCGGACTGTGCACTCTGTTCTGCCAGTTTGCGAATCTGTTCTGCCACAACAGCAAAGCCTCTTCCTGCTTCCCCAGCTCTGGCAGCCTCGATTGCGGCATTCAATGACAACAGGTTGGTCTGACTGGCAATGTCTTCGATTTCTGCAATAATATTCTGAATCTTTTTGGACGTATCGTTGATTCGATCCATCTCTTCCATAAGAGATTTCATCTGTGCATGTCCGGCATCCGCCTGCTGTGCATAATTTTCCGCCTTCCGGGTGGTCTTCTGCAATTCACCCGCCGTACGGTTCACTGCATCCGCGATATTTGTAATCGTTGCTGTCAGTTCCTCCACCGAACCTGCCTGATCGGTAGCTCCCTCCGCAAGGGACTGGGCAGATTCTGCCAGATTCTCAGCGCCGGCTGATACCTGTTTTGCAGCTTCTTCTACCTGATGCAGCGTACCGTTCATCTGGCGGTTCATTTTACGCATGGCATCCTTCAATGCCACAAACTGTCCTACATATTTATCCTCAATCTTAGTGCCGATAGCATAATTTCCCTCTGCCATCTGTCCCAGAAGTTCTCCGGCATCCGTAATGATCATATCCAGATCCGATGCCATCCCCTTTGCCACCTGTATCATATAAGAAATCTCATCTTCCGTTGCACACTCCGGAAATGCGCTGTTTAAATCTCCCTGTGCGAAGGTCTGCAGACGATCTGCCAATGCTATCATGGGCTTTTCTATGTCTTGCGCTATTTTTCGTCCCAGGATCACCGAACTCCAGAAAGAAACCACAACGATTGCCAGGATCACCAACAGCATAATCCGTTCCATTGCCCGCAGATCCGCTTCCGCACGGTCACCTTTCTGCACGCACAGGTTCATCAGTTCAACGAATTCTGCATAAATCTGTTCATATTGAGCCGTCAAATCTGTCGTATCCAGTTCCTGCGCTTCCAGATAACCATCCGCATCATCCGAAGTTGCCAATTCCAAGATTCGTGCATCCAGCTCCCAATAGCCGTCAAGTTCCGTCAAGACCGCATTGTAAGCTTCTCTTCCCTCGGAGAATTTGAGTGTTCTGCTCAATTCATCCATATAAGTTTCGAATGCCTCTTTTTTCTGGTCATGCAGAGCTGTCTGCTTTTCGATCACAGCCTCATCATCATACCCGACCACTGCGCGCAATGCACTTCTACTCTCCGAAAAAGCGGTCATCGCCTTACCGATATCTCCTTGTGTAAAACCATACCGGTTTAATGCCTTTTCATACTGTGTCGCTGCGATCAGAAGCGCTACGATTCCAATGATTGAAGCTACCGCTCCAATTACCGCCACTTTTGCGAATCCCTTTGTCAATCGTTTCTTAATACCCTGTTGCTTTTGTGTTGCCATATATCGTTCCCCCTTGTTATTTATAAAAAATGCGACAATTTGTATTTTCATGTAAATTGTAGCACTTTCTGTTTTTCTCTTCAACTGTACGAAGGAATCACTTTTCTCATGTTTTCTGGTCTTTCATTATCTCTTCCGACAAAACCTCTATCCTATGTCTTGACATCTTATCACAATCTTTTTTTATGTCAGTACAATAGTTCAAAAATTTCTCCTTATCTGCATGGTACAGTAAATACATGATATTATAACAGGTATGATATCTATTCTGATCTACGTCCCCCACAGGAAAAGACGTCGTATTATACAGCTGATCCACTTTTGTCATTATGATCTCATGGTAATAACTGTTGCTAAAATAATTTCTGAGTTTATATGAAAATTGGTACGCTTTTTCCCCGTGGGTTGTGATCCTCAAATGTTCTACATATGTCTCAATCAAAAATTCTTTCATGTTTTCATTTTCTTCCATGTATATTATTTTCACCTTGTCTGAAGACATATGGAATAAATCATAAGAGTGCGTTAAAATTTCTTCTTTTCCATCTCTGACTGCCTGTTTTAGCATTTTGTTTAACCCGTTTTTATATATGGTTAAAACATCCTCATTATCTTCCTCCAAAATATCACTCCATACCATATAGGAATCTGCAAATTCGTTTAATTCCACAATGTTTTTTGCCTGAAGCAATCCCTTTTTTAAATCCGGCAGCATTACTTTTATCTCTGCATCTGTCTTATAATAATTGGGTTTATCTCCCGATTTAAGAAACAGTCGATACTCGGCTTCTAATTGTTCTTTATCAAGCGTCCCCTCCTGATAGTATCTCAACAGCATTCCGGTCAAATTATTACTGCTCTTTGTACCATAAAGATATTTCCCTATTCTATGCTCCAACGTATTTTCAATACTGCTCACCATCTTTTTCACCGAATCCGTATTGTTGGGATCATCCTCCTTATAATACAGATTGTGTGTACTTTCAACGACGATGGCATAACATATCAGTCTCAGTTCCTCCAAAAATTCATCTTTATTGCAGTCTTCACAAAATAATATTACATCATCATAAAATCGCTGCGCCTTTTCAAGTGTCCGCAAGTTTTCCACTTTATGAAGGTTCAGAAATTTTTCAATAAATTGAGCATGGATATGCAATTTACTCCACTCGACACTCTCTGCCCGTTCCGTAATAGCATATGTTCGTTCAATTACTTTTTCACTGTATTTGTCAAATATCTCTTTTTTATCTTTTGACATTTCTGCGGTATTCGCAACGAGTATAACTTTCACATAATTACATTGTTTCAGTTCCTCTATGATTCCAAATATCTCTTCCAAATTCATATTACTGTTCATTCTTTCCAGATCGTCTATGACCACAATGTGAAGGAATGTAAATTCTTTGGACAATAATAAAAATAGTTCTCTTTCGTTTGCTATATTTTGTACCACATCCCGGGCCTGTCCGACTTTATCCCAGACCTTTGCTGCGCCTTCTATGATATTATTAGCTATTTCACCAATCTTCCCGCCGACATTATTCTTCAATGCCAGTTGAAACAATACTTCATGATATATTTGTCTCGCATCTGTCATTCCGAACATTGATATTTTACAAACGTCCGGATTTCCTGCCAACGCCTCATTTACCGCATAAGACTTTCCGACACCCCAGGTTCCATCAAACAAGATGGTCTTATAAGGTAAGTCATTGATATTGCCAATTATAGTTTTTATTTTATCTGCTCTCACTTTTTCCTCTCTGTACACAAATTCAAAATAACCGGACAATCTTTTTACATAAGTTTCTCCAGTTATCTGTCGTTCTGCGTTGTGTAATTGTTGGTGAGTTCCGGTTTGCAAACGGATTGTCTTATAAATGTCACAGATTAATCATTCCATATTTTCTCTGCATTGCCAGTAGCACTTCCGGATCATCCAGCTGCGCCACCTTATCTGTATCTCCTCCGGCATTCATACTGGAAATTAATTTAATCAGGTTTTCTTTTTCCAACTGTCGACCACGTCCTATCCCCTGTTCTATTCCTTGTTCTATTCCTCTTTCCACACCACGATCAAACACATAGGCATCCTCAGCCTTCCGGTCCATCACTCGTTTCATATGCTCCTCATATTGTACCTTTGCCCATCGACTCAAGCTCATATGCTCTACCTCTTTTATTGCCTCTAAAATTCCGGCATTATTTGTCTGCATTCGCAGCATATCCAGATCTCCTTCCGTCTTTACGTTGAAAAAACGTATCCATTCATCTATCTTCTGTCCCATTAAGACCTTATTCAGTTCTATCACATGCAGTTCCAACAGATTGCTGAACAATCTTCCTTCTTCATCACGCAACAAATATGTCTTATGGTACTGTTTATCTTCCGTCAGGTTAAAATCCAATATACTGATTGCTACACAACGCTTCATCACATCGTAGCTTCTGCCAAAAGAAATCTCTTCTGTGAGCATCTTTCCTAAATAGAACAGTTGTCTCTTGTCCCAGTTTCTGACTGCTTTCACCTGAAGTTCAATATTAATTTTCGTATCATCATTCAGTTCTACCAGAACATCCAGGATCCCCTGTTTCTGGTAACGATATCTTCTCCACAGGTATGTATTCAGCAGTCGCGTACTGCGAATCATCTCCACCGGAATATTCAACACCACACTGATAAAATACTTTCGGATCACCGGATTACGGAATAATTCCTTCATACAGTAATCCCATTTAGGACTGATTATCATTTGCATTCTCCTCTCACACTTGCCACAGGAGAATACGCTGACAACGTCAGCAAATCAAATTTCCATTCGCTCTACGCCTTCTCCTGCTCTATTATGATCATTGGGGGTAATTAAGCAGGAATTCATTCCTCTGAAGTCATAGACACCGGCTTATGCCGATATAGAAATTCGAAATAGAAAATCTGCTTACGAGTAGAGAATAACAAATGGGGACTCGCTTGTCAACGTGGCAAAATAGCAAAATCTGTCCCTGGCGAATTTGGGCATTATGCTTTAAAATTAATTTTAACTCCATCTATATATTTATTTTTGTCTTATAGCCTGTCCTTCAGATTTTTCTGAACATCTTTTCATAATCATTCTCCATAATGTAAATCCTATTATTGCTCCAAGGACATTATGAAACGGATCATCAAAAAGTTCAAAGAGTCCACGTTTTGTTAATAACTGGCTGAATTCTATGCTGTAACTTATAATTGTTGCAATCAGTATCACCCATCTTAACTTTCGAACACCTAATCCCTGCAATCCTATTCCTACCTTATTGCTTTAATATAACTCCAAAATGACATAAATTCTGCCCTCGGATTTCTTATTGTTTGACGGGCATGGAATCGTTCTTCATGTTGTGTCCATAGATCACCGTATTGTTGTCTGTAAAGTCCTTACTGTTCAGATTCTCCGTATATATGCACCCGGGATATCCATACGAACCATCAATATTATGCATAAAGTAATAGGAATTATCGGAAGGATGCTGTAAAATCGGATATTCAATTTCTGTCCCCGGTACAGTGATCCAGGCATACACATCCGGATTCACCGACTGCCGCTCCTGCCACAATGGTCATTATCTATCGTTTCATGTGAGCTCCTTCTTCCCAAATAATGGAAGATTTTACTACTCCTAAATTTTATTCTACGTTTTTAACGTAATTTTAATTCCGCTTTAAATGTAACCGCTATATACGTTCAAAACAGGTATTGTCAATAGTTTGGGGGCTTCATGCAGGACGAGATGGCTGGAAAAACAGAAGAAAACGGATACTTCAGGTAAACCTCCGAAGTATCCGCTATTTTGACTATGTTAAACAATTCCGTTCTAATTAAATCCGAACAATTTCTGGCAGATCTTATATCCTTCTACCGAAATCTTACGTCCGCCTCTTCCGGGCAAATTCATGGTACCACCCATAATGCCGTTACGCATCCACAGATACAGGCGTTTGTCTTTTCCTTTCAGGTACTCCCACAGTTCTTTCTTTTTCTCCAGATGTTCTGTGGTACCGGAGCGGATCAACAGTACGGAAGATACTGTCATGATAATCTCCAGATAGTTGCGCATGTACTGGTACAGACGTCGGTTTTTCACCAGTTTCGACTTTCTGCCCACCAGATAATCAATCATCAGCTTCGTCACTCGGATCTGCTGGTCGATGCGGGAGATCATCACGGTCTCATTCACCGACTGATCCTGTCTTCCTATATAATATCTGTAGAAATTCACATCCAGATAATACATATTCTTCACATAAGGAAGCGGTTCAAATACATACAGGTTGTCCACATAGAAGGTGTGCTCCGGAAGCTTCAGTCCACATTCCTGTAACAGTCTGGTACGGAAGATCACGGAGTGCATCAGTATGTAATGGCCCTTCAGAAAATGATGGCAGTCCGTCCAGGTGAACATCTTCTCCACCGGCAGGATATGACGGTACTTGATCACCTTTTTGCGGCGCTCGCCTTCTTTTTCATAGACATAGTTGCTGATGAGCATATCCAATGCCTGACCGCCGCCGGCCAGTTCTCTGAGAGTATCCAGGATCTTAAAATATGCATCCTGCTTCACCCAGTCATCACTATCCACTACTTTAAAATATAGTCCCGTGGCATTGGCGATTCCGGTGTTCACAGCAGAACCATGTCCGCCGTTCTCCTTATGAATAGCACGCACAATCGTAGGAAACTGTGCTTCATATTCGTCTGCAATCTCTGCGGTACGGTCTTTGGTAGAACCGTCATCGATGATCAGGATCTCCACATCCTCTCCGCCGATCAGCAGGGAATCAATACATTTTCTCATATACTTTTCAGAATTGTAACAGGGAATTGCTATGGAAAGTAATTTCATATCGCTGTCCTTTCTTCACTATCTTGTTGTTCACTGTCCGGAATCGTTCTCTCGGGCCCCCAGTTTCATGTTCAATCCCTTCGCATAGACTGCAAACGCGGAAGGAATGGGATATTTCTCCCTTGTCTCCGAAGGTTCAATATAGATCCAGTCTGCTGAATCCGGGCCTTCACGCTTCGGTGCCAGTTCATCCACACGGATCAGATATCCTTTCATATGCCATTCTCTATGGGAAAAAATATGCTTTGCATCCTCAAGGGGCTGGATCCGGAGTACCTGCAACCCGTTCTCCGCCAGATATTCCTTGACCTCCTCCGCGGTATGATATCCCTTCATCGAAGGGAATTCATACATACCGGCCAACAGACCTTTCGCCGGACGCTTATGCAATGCCGCCAGCTCCGCATCCCGGATAATGAGGATCGTCTTCTCCTCCACCGTACGTTCTTTTGCTTTGGCTTTGTTCGGATATTGCAGCTGTGTACCGTCCGCATACGCCAGACATATCTGCTGTAGGGGACATTCCTCACAGTGCGGAGCCCCGTTGGGAATACATACACAGGCACCGATTTCCATCATAGCCTGGTTGAAATCTCCCGGCCTGTCTGTAGGAATGACCTCCCACAGATCCCTTTCCACAGCCTTTTTTACTTTATCCTCAGAGATACAGCGTTCATCCTTGCGGACTCTTGCAATGACTCTCAGAACATTGCCGTCCACCGCCGGATTGGGCTTGCCGTAAGCAATAGAGGATACCGCCCCAGCCGTATAGCTGCCGATTCCTTTTAATTTTAATAACTCCTCATAAGAATCCGGCATGACTCCGCCATAATCTTCCATGATCTGGATGGCTGCTTTCTGTAGATTCCGTACCCGGTTATAATATCCCAGGCCCTCCCACAGCTTTAACAGCACCTCTTCCGGTGCCTGCGCAAGCGCAGCAATATCCGGCAACGTCTCCATAAAGCGCTGGAAATAGGGCTTTACCGCTTCCACTCTGGTCTGCTGCAGCATGATCTCAGAGACCCATACGCGGTAGGGAGCAGGATCCTCTCTCCAGGGAAGGATCCTACGGTTATTATCATACCATTTTAAAAGTGGTTTGGGAATCGCCCGAAGGTCACCTTTCCTAAAGATTTCCTTAACATCCGTTAAATTTTCATTGTATTTATCCATAGAGTCTACCGCAGACGGTTGCATTCGAACTTCTCCATGGTGAGCAGGCAGTTCTTCAATTCTTCATAACGCTCTTCCGGCTCACCGTCATTTACTTCAATATCACAGGAAATCGCCATGGTCGTGATCATCTCGTTGGTGATACGATGGTGCAGTCCTGCCAGAATATTTAGCTTCTCCTCGTAGGAATCCGCATCCAGAAATTCCAGTACTAACGGATCCAGTGCGGGCTCTTCATCTTCTGCGGGGGAAACCGATGCTATTGTTGTCTGTGCCGCGGTCGCCGTTGCCTGTGCTGCTATGTTCTGCGCCACAATCGGCGTTGCCTGGGCTGCTGCGGGCTGGGACGCGGTCACCGTTGTCTGCGCTGATACGGGGTGCTCCACACCTGCCGCCTCCGTCTCGCGAATCTGTCTGTCCGCATCCGTTCCCTGTAATTCAAATCGAAAACGCTGTGTCACCTCAGGGTATCTCTGACGATCCACTTCTCCGGTAAACATGACAAGGGGCCTTGCATAGGTCTTGAAATCTCCATACAAAGCCTGATAAATCACCAGCTGTTCTCCGGTCTCTGAATGTTCCGCAATCGTTACGACCTGATACAGATTGCCCTTAAAATGCTTATATATCTCATGTGGTTTGGGAATAAATGTCATCTGTCGTTCTCCTTTCCCATCGCCTCGTTTACTGTGGCATATGGTATCAGTATACCCCTTATTTCCAAAAAAGTCATGTAAATAGTCTCTAAAAATCTGTTAGCAGATATTCATAAGAGACCGAATAATTGCCGCCTGCGTTGCAGGCCCGTGCCAGTTCTGCGCTCAATGCTCCCCGTTCCGTCTCACTCATGCTGTTGATCTTCTTATGATGAATGGTAAACGTATAATCCGGACTGCCGTCTTCTTCCAGTGCATAGGTCAGCGTCACGCCGCTGTTGCGATAACCGTTCTCATTCAGATACTGCTTCATATCGCTCATCAGCTGCTGTTCCTGTATCCGGTTCTCCATGCGCTGCGTCTCATCCCGGCTCTCGCTCTTCACGGTTGCGCCGATACATAATACAATGATCAGAATAAGTACTGCGGTAGTACTGTAAAATGCCACATTGGAAACGAACTGTCTTCTCATAACCCATACCTCTTTTTCTGCTTTTTGTGCTCAGGGTTCTGTCGGAAATCTTATTTTCCCGTCCTGACAGGTATAGATTACACTTTTTCAAGTCCAATAAAACTCTCTTATTTAAAATATTCGGCACCTGCTGCCTCTACCGCTGCTTTCAGCCCCAGTGCGGACATTCTGGTGGCACCGTTGCCCCAGATGATCATCTGTTCCAGTGCATCGGAGGTTGCCACCGTCACCCGGTATTTCTGCGGCTTCGCCCCCAGCTGATGGGTCGTGCGCTCGATATACTGGTCTGCAGTCTCTGCTTCTTTTGTATAGACTACTTCTATATTATGATATTTCATGGTGGAGCCGGGATTGTCCTTCACCTTGTAGGCATCGTAGACCAGGATCAGGCGACAGCCCTGATATCCCTGATAGTTACACAGAATATCCATCAGTTTGTCCCTGGCACTGTCCAGATTGATCTTCGCCAGCTCCCGCAGCTCCGGCCAGGCAAAAATAATGTTATAACCGTCCACCAGAAGGTATTCCTCCGGTTTTTCCTGCGGTACGACCTTCCGCATACCAGTGTCACCGGCACTTCCCGCCAAGCTGCCCGTATAACTGCCACGGTTTCCGGAAGAAGTATGGTATCTGCGGAATCTGTGGGGATCCTCCGCCTTTTTCCCATAAGTCTGGCGGAAGATCTCTTCGATCTCTTCCTGAGAAATAATCCGCTCTACACCACCCCCGGTCTGACGAATAGCGCCCTGCTTCCTGTTTACTGCCTGCAGTCCCGCATCCGAAATGCCGTCCGCATCTTTGGTTCCTTCCTTCTCCGGCTTCCAGTTGCTCTCCACATGGGCATATTCTGGCACCTGGTCCCAGGACACCTGAAAACCGGCACCATGAGCGCAAAATACCGATCCGGTGGGGTTGACCACATCCGCTTCCGGATCATAGCCGATCTCTGCCATTACCTCCTCCGGATTATGGCAGGGTTCATATCCCTTCAGTGTGCAGGACAAACGCCCATGACCTTTGGTATAAGATGCCACCTCTTTTCCATAATCTCCCATGGAAGCCACGGGAACACTTCCCGTCAGCACACTGTTATTGCCTTCTGTCTCCGGTGCTTCAAAGCTTCCGTTCATCCTCGTGATATCCGACATGGCTCTGCCAAGATTCTCCGTAGGCACCTCCAGTCGGAAGGAAAACCATGGTTCTAAGAGAATGCTCTTTCCGCTGCGCATCCCCTGACGTACTGCACGGTAAGTGGCCTGTCGGAAATCTCCGCCCTCTGTATGTTTGGTGTGGGCTTTTCCGGCAATCAGCAATATCCGCAGATCCGTGAGTTCGGAGCCGGTCAGCACACCCACATGACGTTTTTCCTCCAGATGCGTCAGGATCAGCCGCTGCCAGTTACGGTCCAGCATGTCCTCGCTGCACAGAGAGGCAAATTGCAATCCACTGCCCCGCTCCCCGGGCTCCAGCAACAGATGTACCTCCGCATAATGACGCAGGGGTTCAAAATGCCCGATGCCTTCCACCGGCTCCGCCAGAGTTTCCTTGTATACAATGCTTCCCGCATCGAATTCCACTTCCAGACCGAAGCGCTCCCACAGGATATTTTTGAGGATTTCCATCTGCACCTGTCCCATGACCTGCATATGGATTTCCCTGTTTTCCTCCTGCCACAACACATGTAGCTGCGGTTCTTCCTCTTCCAGCTGGCGTAGTTTCCCCAGTGCCACGACAGGATCCACCTCCGGAGGGAGCAGTAGTCTGTAAGTCAGCACCGGTTCCAGTATCGGCGTGGAGTTCTCGCTTTCATAGCCCAGTCCCTGCCCGGCGAAAGTCTTCGTAAGTCCCGTGACCGCACAGACCTCACCGGCTTTCACCGTATCCACTGCCTCATAGCTTCCGCCATTATACAGACGCAGCTGGTCGCATTTTTCCTCCCAGATTTCCTCTCCTGCACCGCTTCTGCTGTTTCCCACCGGCATTTTAACCCGCAGACTTCCTCCGGTGACCTTCAAATACGACAATCTGATTCCTGCGTTATCCCTGCCGATCTTATAAACCCGGGCTCCGAATTCCTCCGGATATTCCGGCTGGGGCAGATACGCATTCAATCCGTCTAACAGCTCTGTAATTCCCCATTGTTTCAAGGCGGAGCCGAAAAAGCAGGGGAACAGCTTACGCTCCGCCACAGTGTCCGATATGTTTTCCGCCGACAGTTCTCCGGTTTCCAGATATTCTTCCATCAAGGCTTCACTACACATGGCCGCGTGTTCCAGCTCTGTTTCCCGTTCTCCTTCATTGTCCCCAGGCTGCAGCAGTTTTCCCACGGATGTAATATTGCTATCCAGCTTTTTCTGTAGCTCCGTCAGTACTTTTTCCGGATCCGTCCCCGGTTGATCCATCTTGTTTACAAATAAAAATACCGGCACTTCATATCTTTTTAACAGCCGCCACAGCGTATGTACATCTCCTTGCACTCCATCGCTTCCGTCGATGACTAGAACCGCCGCATCCAGTACCTGCAGCGTCCGTTCCATTTCCGCAGAGAAATCCACATGTCCCGGGGTGTCTAACAGTGTGATATCCACATCTTTCCACCGGATTCTCGCCTGTTTGGAGAAAATGGTGATTCCTCTTTTCCGTTCCATGTCCCCATTATCCAGAAAAGCATCTCCGTGATCCACTCTTCCGGCCCTTTCTATGACACCACAGGCACATAAAAGGCTTTCTGCCAATGTTGTCTTCCCGGCATCCACATGTGCCAGGATCCCAACGATACTTTTTTTCATGCTTATCCTATCCTTCCAATGCCAGCATCATCCTGCAGGCACGTATAAAACGTTTTTTCTATTATAAAGAATACTATATCCATGAGCATTTTCCAACTGTTTTGTATTTCCAGATACCGTTTGCAAATCCGGTGGACAGTAGGATATAATGTAATGAGCCTCAAGGAAAAACAAGCGGCTGCGAAGCAGACATTTGTTTTTCTGGGCTCATTAGCGAACGAATATCCTGCGAAACAGGATGTAGAGCGCGATAGCGCGGATTCGTGAGCTCATGATATAATGAGCGCAAGAGAGCCAACATGCTTGCATGATTGGTGAACGGCGAAGTTGATCATGATAGTTGCGAAGCAACGTTAAGCACCGAAGGTGCGAATCATGATATAATGAAGCAAAATCACTTGCGTGCAAGTGTGATTTTGCGAAATGCATTGAGTGAGCTATGCTCACGATATAATGAAATGTAAGATTCAGGAGGCACTATGATCAAACTTATTGCAACCGATATTGACGGCACGCTATTGAAGGACGGCACTCTGATGCTGGATCCTGAATACATGACCGTCATTGAAAAGCTGATTGCAAAAGGCATCCGTTTCGTTGCCTGTTCCGGCAGACAATTTATCAGTGAACGGAAGCTTTTTGCTCCCATCCGCGACAAGCTCCTCTATATCACCGACGGCGGTACCGTGGTCCGCACACCGAAGGAAATTTTAAAGGTGCATACCTTACCCAAAGAGATCTGGCACGGCATGTGTGAGACAGTCCGGAATGAATTACCGGACTGCGATTATTTTATTGCCACACCGGATTATTGTCTTGCGGAAGATGCTGGAAGCCGGATGTTCCGGTGGCTTACGGATTCCTACGGATATGACATCCGGGAATCTGCCGATCTTATGAAAACGCCCGTGGACAATGTGATCAAGTTCACTGTATATCATCCTTCCGCCTGTGAAGAAATGTGTGCACCTGTCTTCACTCCCACCTGGCAGTCCCGGGCGAAACTTGCTTCTGCCGGAAAAGAATGGGTGGACTGCAATCCCCTTGGGGTAAATAAGGGGTCTGCGATCCGTTTTCTCCAGGAATATTTGGGGATTGCGCCAGATGAGACCTGTACCTTTGGAGACAATCTGAACGACATCGAAATGCTGCAAAGCGCCGGAATGAGCTATGCTGTTTCCAATGCAAGAGAGGAAGTCATTGCCGCTGCAAGGGATACCTGTGCGCCCTATTGGGAAAACGGAGTGTTGCAGGTGTTGAAAACTTTTTTATAAATTCCCCGGGGCATTCCGAAAGTAAACGCTTGACACTGCTACGATAAAGCACTATAGTAAACAGGTAAATAGAATATCCGCTAGGGGAGCACATCGCTGAGATTGAAGTGCCGCCGTCAAGGCTCCGCTTCTAACCCTCACTACTTGAACCGGGTAATACCGGCGTAAGGAAGCACATTATTCATACAGAGAGTTTATCTGTATGAATACGATGTTGTCCCTCCTCGCACACACGAAGGAGGATTTTTTTATGTTGTACACTGCTGTTACCAATGACTGGGGAGAGACTACTTATATCCCCACTACCCTGGGAAATGTCCTGTTGGTGATCATTCTGGCCGCACTGTTGGCGGCCGCTGTTTTATTTGCCCGCATGCAGATGAAAAAGACTGCGGCAGCTCCCGCTTCTTCCGATGGTGATTCCAGGATGAAGCACGGCAAGCTCACCGTGAAACAGCTGGCATTCTGTGCCATGGCCATTGCCCTGGGAACCGTTCTTTCCAATATCAAATTGTTCCATTTTCCTACCGGCGGCTCCATTACTTTGCTTTCCATGCTGGTGATCTGCCTGCCCGGCTACTGGTTCGGTCTGGGTGCCGGTATTGCCACAGGTGTAGCCTACGGTGTCCTGCAGCTGCTCATAGATCCCTATGTATTATATCCCCTGCAGCTGGTGGTAGACTATCTTCTTGCTTTCGGCGCTCTGGGACTGTCCGGTCTCTTCTCCAATGCGAAGCTAGGACTGATCAAGGGATATATTGCCGGGGTTCTTGGAAGATATGTGTTTGCCGTGATCTCCGGATGGATCTTCTTCGGCTACTATGCCTGGGAAGGCTGGGATCCCCTGCCTTACTCCCTCGCCTACAATGCTATCTATATCTTCTCTGAAGCAGCCATAACTCTGGTAATTTTAAGCGCTAAGCCGGTACGGAATTTGTTTGCGAAATTGAAAGACATGGCTTTGAACGACTAAATAGAAAGTTAGTTAAATACATTGGCAAAATCCACGAACTCCCGGAGCATGCGATACACATGTCTCGAT
>OGMF01000035.1_pt1 | contig 143861 bp, 89 predicted proteins | sample 1572921 | NCBI WGS metagenome assembly OGMF01 (sample SAMEA2581919, study PRJEB24529) | metagenome | biome: Human gut stool | place: China | collected 2011 | reverse complement strand
GAGGAGATTGTATAGAACCTAAGTCACGCATTAGCTGGGCTGTGGCTTTAGTTATATAAGCCATTTTCCCGAAAGCTTTAGTATAAGTCAGTCCGTGGTACGATTCATCCGGTTGTGTCAGTCCCGGAAATTTATCTGCCTGAGCTTCCCAGTCGAAATTTCCGCTATCGACGATAACTCCTCCTACGCAGGTTGCGTGCCCGTCCATATATTTTGTTGTGGAATGAGTTATGATGTCAGCACCCCATTCGAATGGACGACAATTTATCGGAGTGGCAAAAGTATTGTCAACGATTAGGGGAACACCGTGTTTATGTGCAATTCGAGCAAACTTTTCAATATCGAGCACGTCTATGCTTGGGTTCGATATGGTTTCACCGAACAAGGCTTTGGTATTCGGGCGAAAAGCTTTGCTGATCTCCTCTTCACTGTCGTCGGCATTGACGAAAGTACATTCTATTCCTAATTTTTTTAGGGTTACGCCGAATAAGTTGTATGTTCCGCCGTATATGGTGGAAGAACATACGAAATGATCTCCGGCTTGGCATATATTGAAGATAGCATAAAAATTAGCCGCTTGTCCCGATGAAGTTAGCATGGCTCCGATACCCCCTTCTAAAGCTGCGATCTTTGCAGCTACGGCATCATTAGTAGGATTTTGTAATCGAGTATAAAAATAACCAGACTCTTCCAGATCGAACAATTTTGCCATTTGTTCACTGGTTTCATATTTGAATGTCGTGCTCTGATAAATCGGCAATACTCTCGGTTCTCCTTTTTTCGGATTCCACCCTCCTTGTACGCAAAGAGTTGCCTGGCTGAATTTTTTTTCCATATTTAAATTTACTTTATAATATTGGCAATGTTTATGTCGGGTACAAAAATAGAAATAATTATTGATGATAATGATGTGTGGAGGTGTATTGTAATATAAAATAAGAAAGCGTGGTTATAAATAAAATTATTTGTCCGATAAGAATCGATATATCTGTTCTTTAGAAAGAACTCTGTACAATTAATCTCGTTTTTTGCACCGATATTTCTATAAATTGAAAAAATATTTTTATTGTTGTCCTGGCATAAATCCTACCTTTGTGAAAACAAAAAATAATTGTTATATCATGAAAAAGACGTTTTTTATTTGTACGATCTTGGTTTGTATTTTTACGAATATTCGTGCTCAATGGAAACCCGTAGGAAATAGGATTGTAACACCTTGGACAGAAAAGGTGGATGTGACTTCGGTTTTACCGGAATATCCTCGTCCGATTATGGAACGAAATGAATGGAAAAACTTGAATGGACTATGGGAGTATGCTATAACGGATGTCGGAAAAAGTTGTCCGAAGCAGTTTGACGGGCAGATATTAGTCCCCTTTGCAGTCGAATCGGCTTTATCCGGTGTCGGGAAAGCTGTTGGAAAGGAGAAGGAGTTATGGTATTGCCGAACGTTTAATATTCCTTCGTCTTGGAAAAATAAAAAAATCCTGCTTCATTTTGGTGCTGTAGATTGGAAAGCGGATGTTTGGGTAAATGGTATAAAGGTGGGTAATCATACAGGAGGATTCACCCCTTTTTCTTTTGATATAACCGCAGCTCTTGTAGCGAAAGGTGATAATCAGTTGATGGTGAAAGTTTGGGATCCTACGGATGATGGTTATCAACCGAGAGGAAAACAAGTAAAAAATCCCGGAGGTATTTATTATACCCCTGTTACGGGAATTTGGCAAACGGTATGGTTAGAGCCGGTGTCTGAGAAATATATAGAAAAATTGCGTATTACACCGGATATCGATAAGCATTTGCTGACTGTAGAAGTCGACCGGAATGTGGTTTCTGATGAAGATTTGATTGAAGTAAAAGTTTATGATGAATCTAAACTGATTGCGACTGCCCGAAGTATTAACCGAGAACCGCTCGTTGTATCTATGCCTCAAGATAGTAAATTATGGAGTCCTGATTCTCCATTTTTATATACATTGAAAATATCTTTGAAGAATGGCGATAAAGTGTTAGATCGGGTTGATAGCTATGCAGCTATGCGTAAATATTCTGTCGGGCGTGATGCTGCAGGAATTGTTCGGCTGAGGCTAAATAATCAGCCCTTGTTCCAGTTCGGGCCATTGGATCAAGGTTGGTGGCCGGATGGACTATATACAGCTCCTACCGATGAAGCTTTGAAATACGATATTCAGAAAACGAAGGATATGGGTTTTAATATGATAAGAAAACATGTCAAAGTCGAACCTGCACGTTGGTATGCTTATTGCGATAAGTTGGGCATCATTGTCTGGCAGGATATGCCGAATGGCGATCGTGGACAACAATGGCAAAACCGCAGTTATTATGAAGGGCCTGAAATGTATCGTTCTTCCGAGTCTGAAGCATGTTATCGAAAAGAGTGGAAAGAGATTATCGATTATCTTTATTCTTATCCTTGTATTAGTACATGGGTACCGTTTAATGAAGCTTGGGGACAATTCAAAACGGTCGAGATTGCAGAATGGACAAAACGGTATGATCCTACACGTTTGGTAAATCCGGCGAGTGGAGGTAACCATTTTACCTGCGGAGATATGCTCGATTTGCATAATTATCCTACTCCTGATTTGTATTTGTATGATGCACAGAGGGCTACGGTTCTGGGTGAATATGGTGGAATAGGGCTTATTATAAAAGGTCATCTGTGGGAACCTGACCGTAATTGGGGATATATTCAGTTCAATTCTTCAAAAGAGGCGACAGACGAGTATTTAAAATATGCCGATCAATTATACGATTTGATTTTCAAAGGCTTTTCGGCGGCTGTTTATACTCAGACAACGGATGTAGAGGTTGAAGTCAACGGATTGATAACGTATGACCGTAGAGTAATCAAATTAGATGAAAAACGGGTGAACGAGATTAATAGTCGTATTTGTAAGTCTCTAAATAGATAAGCGGGTAGTTTCAAAATTGGACTTTTTAGAAAAAACTAAGGTTGATAGACCGAATAAACTCATGTAATAGTTATTCATAAATAATTACTGAGTCAGTTTGTCAGAATCTGCAAGATTATCCTACAAATAGTTCTTGCAGATTCTTTTTAATAGTTATGATTATAAAAAAGTCTTGAAAAATTTGTATCGTATGAAATTTTTTGTACCTTTGCAATCACAAATATCGCGGGGTGGAGCAGTGGTAGCTCGTTGGGCTCATAACCCAAAGGTCGTCAGTTCGAGTCTGGCTCCCGCAACTAAACAAAATGAGGGTGACCCAAAAGTCAATAACGACTGAACGGGTCACCCTTTTTCATTATCTTTCGGCATTCCCTTAAGAGACAAAAAATAACGGTTATCATCTTGAAAATAAAGGAGATAACCGTTGCTTTTATGGTAAGGATTTATTATATTTAAGGTGTGAAACAAAAAGATAATCAATCATTTACCATGTGTGCAAAGATAGTATATAAATCCTACAATCAGAACGATAATCTTCTTTTTCCTCCGTCATTGGGCGAACTTATCCCTGAAAACCATCCGGTGAGAACAGTCAGCGCAATAATAGACAGGCTTGATATCTCCGATATAGAGTCGACTTACAAGGGGGGCGGCACGAGCAGCTTCCATCCGCGGATGCTCCTCAAGGTGATCGTGTATTCGTATATGTGCAACGTCTACTCCGGGCGCAGGATGGAGCGTCTGCTGCACGAGAACGTGAACTACATGTGGCTCTCGGGGATGTCCCGTCCGGACTTCCGTACGATAAACCGCTTCCGTAGCGAGCGCCTGTGTGACGGCCGTTTTGAGGAATTGTTCCGCCAAACTGTGATTATGATGAACGAGGAAGGAGTGGTGTCGCTGAAGGTCCAGTACATAGACGGCACAAAGATAGAGTCCGTAGCGAACAAGTACACCTTCGTTTGGAAGGGCAGTATCGAGAAGAACAAGGCGAAACTGGAGGCCAAGGTTGACGCGTTACTGAAGGCTGCAGAGTCGGTCCTGGCGGAGGAAAACGAAGAATGTTCTGCGGAAGAGCCTAGCATGGAGGACCTTTCGGCGCGTACAGAAAGGATACTCCAGAAGATGGACGAACAGGGCATCAGCAACAGGAAACTGCGCAGGAGCGTAGAAAAGGTGAAGGACGAGTCTCTTCCGAAACTGGTGTCGTACAAGAGGCATCTGGAAATCATGGGTGAGAGGAACAGCTACAGCAAGACTGATCCCGACGCCACTTTCATGAGGATGAAGGAGGATGCGATGAACAACGGCCAGACTAAGCCCGGTTACAACGTTCAGATAGCGACGGAGAACCAGTTCATAACCAACTACGGCATTTACTGGAGACCCACGGACTGGGGTACGATGATACCCTTCCTGGACTCTTTCAGGGAGAGATACGGGACGCAGAGCAATGAGGTCGTGGCAGACTCCGGCTACGGCAACGAAGCGAACTATGCGTACATGGAGAGTAACGGGATAGATGCTTATGTCAAGTACAACATGTTCCATGCCGAGACCAAACGCAGGCATGCCAACAATGGTTTCCTCGTCCAGAACATGTACTATAACGCCTGTGAGGACTACTATGTGTGTCCGATGGGGCAGCACATGGAGAGGTGCGGCACGCAGCACTCCGTTTCAGATCTCGGCTATAGGTCGAAAGTGGATGTGTACAGAGCCGTCAACTGCAAGGGATGCCCGCTCAGGGGAATGTGCTACAGTTCGGTCATTGACCGTAGGAGCATAAAGGTAAACCACCGGTCCGATTCCTTCAAGAAGCACGCAAGGGAACTGCTCACCAGCGAACGCGGTATGATGCACCGAAGTAACAGGCCCATCGAACCTGAGTCCGTCTTTGGGGACATCAAGTTCAATCACGGCTTCAGGCGTTTCCGGCTGAAGTCAAACAGGAAAGTGAGGATTGAGTTCGGCCTCGTTGCGCTTGCGCACAACCTTAGGAAGTACTCTGCGATCCTTTCAAAGCGGATGATGGGGCGGAATCATGCCTATGTTACAATATAGGTAGTCAATTCTGCTTCATACCGATGCCAATAACCGGCATGTAGCTCGCAAAAAGGCGATTTGTCAAAGAAAAAACAATAATCGGTTGCAATTTTCAGGTTGCTGCCGATTATTGTTTCTATAAAAGAAAAAGAGACCGAACTCTAAAAAAATCTTTTGGGTCGCCCCCATTCAGGCTAAATAAACAAAAATGATTAATTATTATTGTCTCTCTATTAATGAGTCTATTAAAGAGTAAATGATAGAATTTGACAGATTATCTTTTTGTTTGTTATTTTTATGATTGTGTAAATAAATTTTGTGCTGTAAAAAAAGTAGCATGAAAAGCATTTTTTTGTCTTTTTATGCTACTCTTTGGGACTTGTTACTTTTAGAATTTATAAGCAATTCCCCATGCTAAATTATCACATATTCCGATCCTGAATGAGGTATTGTTATTGTCGTCAAATTGACCAACGCCGATGTAACCGATTCCTAAGCTCATGGCTATATGCTCTGTCAGTTCATATACTAAATTCGGTTTTATACAAATCGCCCAGTTCGATTCAGTAAATTCAACATCGAAACCTCCTCGGGGAGCAAAATATAATTTTTGAGTTATCGGTAGATAATAGTTTACTCCTGCAGAAATTCCGAAACGTGTTTTATGATTATTCCCAAATAAACTTATACCGGTATTGATAGCCCAATGCTCATTTAGAAAGAATTCTGCCTCTGGAGATATGGCAAATTGATGAAATCCGTCGGTTACTTTGTAGGATATTTCACCTCCCAGTTCTATATCGCCTTTTTTGTATTGAGCGTTTGCAGAATAAATACCTGTAATTAAAGCTATTATTAAAAGTATTGTTTTTTTCATTTTGAGAAAGTTTTTATGATATTGAAATATAAAATAAACCTCTTTTTTATCACTTGGATAATAAAAGAGGTTTTATGATGTAATGACGTAATTTTTATTGTATGCCTTGAGTCGTTACTTCTTTATTTATTTTCTTTACCAAACCTTGTAATACGCTACCAGGTCCGACTTCGGTAAAATCTGTTGCTCCGTCGGCAATCATATTAATTACTGTTTGCGTCCAGCGTACAGGTGCTGTTAATTGTGCAATCAGGTTTTCTTTTATTGTTTCAGGATTGGTTTCTGCTTTTGCATTTACATTTTGATAAACCGGACATTTGGGTGCAAAGAATTGTGTTTTATGGATAGCTTCAGCTAATTCTGCACGAGCAGGCTCCATAATCGGAGAGTGGAAAGCTCCTCCGACTTTCAATTTTAAAGCACGTTTTGCTCCGGCAGCAAGCATTTTCTCGCATGCAGCGTCGATACCGGCCTCATCACCTGAGATAACGATTTGCCCAGGACAATTGTAATTAGCTGGAACAACGACTCCTTCTGTTACGGAGGCACATATTTCTTCTACTTTTTCGTCAGGTAAAGCTAATACTGCAGCCATGGTAGAAGGCGTTTTTTCACATGCTTTTTGCATAGCCTGAGCACGAGCGGAAACAAGACGTACACCGTCTTCGAAAGATAAAGCTCCGGCAGATACTAACGCTGAAAATTCTCCAAGAGAATGTCCTGCCACCATATCGGGACAGAATTTGTTACCCATCGTTTTTGCAAGAATTACCGAGTGTAAAAAAATTGCCGGCTGTGTAACTTTGGTTTGACGAAGATCTTCGTCAGTTCCGTTAAACATCAAGTCGGTAATTCTGAATCCTAAAATTTCATTAGCTTTTTCAAACAAGGCTTTAGCTTCGGAGTTAGTTTCATACAACTCTTTACCCATTCCTACGAATTGGGCGCCTTGTCCAGGAAATACAAATGCTTTCATTTCTATTTTTTATTTTCTGATGGTTATTAATCTAAAAAACAGATGCAAAGGTAATCATTTTTTAATCCTATTCTGTTATATAATAAATATATTTCATACATTTGTCTTTAGCTGAAATTAAAAAATGATATAAATATGAATACGCTTTTGTTTTTAAATTTGGGTGCAGGAGAGATTGTTCTTATTGCTTTAGTCGTTTTATTATTGTTTGGTGGTAAGAAAATACCGGAATTGATGAAAGGTTTGGGGAAAGGTGTCCGTAATTTTAAAGACGGTTTGAAAGATGTTGAAGATCAGATTAATTCAGATGCAGCAGACTCTAATTCTGATAAAAAATAGTTTATGTGAAGATTTTTCTTTTTCTGAGAGCAGGCATAGAGTTAATATTTTATTCGCTTTTTTGTATCCGTTTTATTTTTGCTTATCTGATTTATAATTTGCTTTTTTAGTTATTTATGGAAGAAATGAGCTTTTGGGATCATTTAGAGGCATTGCGCGGCGTTATATTTCGATCGCTCGGAGCAGTCGTTGTATTGGCCGTTGTTTTTTTTGTTTTTATGACCGATATTTTTGATTCTATTATTTTGGCTCCTTGTTTTTCTGATTTTGTTTTGTATCGCTCTATATGTAATCTGAGTACATATCTTTCTTCTATAAGCGAATATCTGTCGGTATTACCTGATTTTTGCGGAGATGATTTTCATGTAAATCTAATCAATATACAGTTGGCTTCGCAGTTTTTTATCCATATGAGTACTTCATTTTGGCTTGCGATTGTATTTGCCTTTCCGTATATTATATATCAGTTGTGGAGTTTTGTCAGTCCGGGGCTATATGAACGAGAAAAAAAGAATGCGAGGTTTGCTTTTATTATAGGCAATTTGATGTTCTTTATCGGTGTTGCAGTCGGATATTTGCTTGTTTTTCCGCTGACATTACGTTTCTTAGCAGGTTATCAGGTTAGTGAGATAGTCCCCAATCAAATTTCTCTCGACTCTTATATGAATAATTTTCTGATGATGATTTTTATTATGGGGATTGTTTTTGAATTGCCGTTATTGTGTTGGATGCTTTCAGGAATAGGATTACTGACGCGATCTTTTTTTTCTAAATATCGTCGTTATGCAGTTGTAGGTCTATTGGTGCTTGCTGCTGTTATTACCCCTTCGGGAGATCCGTTTACATTAATGGTCGTATTTCTTCCTATTTATATGTTATATGAGGTCAGCGCTTTCTTTGTAAAAAAGGATGTTTCTAAAATGGATGGAACAGCGATTTCAGATGAAATCGAATCGGACGATTGGTCTAAATAACGGTAAATGTGTCCTATTCTTATTAAGATAGATCTAAAATATATGAATGTTGAATTCGTTATTTTAATTCTTGATATATTTGCGTTTTTAAATGATATGGATTAAAAGTGAATTATGAAAAAAGTATTTTTATTGATCGGAATATATTTCATTTTTGCCGGGTGGATTTGTAACGCTCAGAAGGTTGAGATGATTCCTTTTGGAGATATGGATCATTGGACAACGAGAGTACTTAAAGAGTCTGCATTATTAGGTGGACATACTCGTTATATTTATGAAATAGCTCCGACAATGACGATTGAAGGGAATAAGCCTTATCGGCGTCATGCACAATCTCCTTGGGCTACATCGAGTGTCATGGCTAGTCCTGCCGGAATTGTCAAAACCAGTACGAGCGTGTTTCCCGAAAAGCGAGGAAACGGGTATTGTGCTCGTCTTGAAATACGAAAAGAGACTTGTAAAGTAATCGGATTGGTGAATATTGTGGTCGTGGCTCCCGGCTCTATTTTCTTAGGAGGAATGGATGAACCTATAAAAAATACGAGTAATCCTCAGAGTAAACTTGATCAGGGGATTCCTTTTACAAAGAAACCTAAAGCTTTACAATTTGATTATAAATTACATATGGAGCCTCAGATGGTAAAAGCTACGGGATTTGGTAAGGCGGTGAATGTCCCGGGACGAGATAAGGCTGAAGTTTGCCTTTATCTATTGCATCAGTGGGAAGATGAAGATGGAAATATTTATGCTCGTCGTGTAGGTACGGCTTATCGAAAATTATCAGGGAATACACAGGATTGGGTAAATAATTACCAGATCCCGGTATGGTATGGAGATATTACTAAGAGAAGCGACTATCAGAGTTATATGGGATTGGTACCTTCGGATGATCCCCGTTATACTCGGAATAGTAAAGGGAAAATTGTTCCTATTCAAGAATTGGGCTGGGGAAAGGCTGATGAAGAAGTCACACATGTCATGCTGCGTTTCTCTGCAAATGATCAAGGGGCATATATCGGTTCGGTAGGAAGTAAATTTTGGGTTGATAATGTAGCATTTGTTTATTAAAACGGTAATACGGATAGCCCGGTAAAGTCTATCGGGCTATCTCATATTTTGACTTCATATTTTTTATTTTTTCTTTTCGAATTAGTCTAAGAGTACGGTTTATTTTTTTTCTATTGATGGCGACGTAAGAATAATGATCTTTTATATCGATCATGCCTATATCTTCTTTATATAATTCTCCTTTCTGTATTAAGAAACCGACAATGTCGACTTTATTTAATTTTTCTTTTTTCCCTTTTCCGATATAAAGGGTATTCATGGGTGGTAATTCCAATCGGTCTATATTAACGGATAGATTAAATCTTTCTGGTTGTTTTTTCTGAATATATTCTGGGATATTCTCAGCGGAGTTTATCAGTAAGTAAGCATTTCCTTCGGCAAACATACGGGCAGTTCTACCATTTCGGTGTATAAACGTTTCTTCGTTAATCGGTAGATGATAATGTATAACGTGCTTTATTTCCGGAATATCCAGTCCTCGCGAAGCCAGATCTGTCGATATGAATATGTTTGAACTGCCGTTTTTGAATCGACATAGGGCTTTTTCTCTTCGGGTTTGTTCCATTCCGCCGTGAAAAACTTCGTTAAAGATATGTTGCTCTGATAAAAAACTACCGATCCTTTCGGTACTTTCCCTGTGATTGCAGAATATAAGTACCGGACCGGGAGACAAGTTTCGAAGTAACGTTTCGAGACTTTTTAATTTATCCGGTTCGGGAGATATGACCGAATACAGGCTTAATCTTTTATCAGACTCTTTTTTCTCGAAATATATCTTTTCAGGAGTTTTTAATCCTGTAAACTCAGGGATTTCCCCTTCTGTTGCGGATGTGAGTATGCGTTTACAAATACCGGAGATGTGTTTGATAATTGCTTCCATCTGTTCTTGAAATCCTAATTCGAGACATTTATCGAATTCGTCTAAGACAAGTACTTTTACCGAACTCACGTTTATTCTGCCGTGATCGATATGATCTAAGATTCTTCCCGGAGTACCTATAAGTATAGCCGGATTTTGTTGTAGTGATTTTATTTCAGATTTTATCGGTTGTCCACCATAACAGCAATTTATTTTATATCCGGATGAAATGGAATGGCTTATCGAATTTATTTGCATTGCTAATTCCCGTGAGGGGACAAGGATTAACGCTTGTATTTCTTTACATAGCGGATCTAATCCTTGTAAAACGGGTAGAAGAAAAGCTATTGTTTTGCCTGATCCGGTAGGTGAAATAAGAATAATATCTTTTTCTTTTTCACTATATCTTAGAGTTGCCAATTGTATTTCGTTGAGTGCCGTTATTCCCAACTTGTTGTTCAAGCGCTCGAATAATATATTTTTTGAAGTCATGCTGTAAAGATAGATAAATTATACCGGTTCGGATTGAAAAAATGTTGTGATTGAATTAAAAAAAACTGTTTAAATTTCCCGATAAAGGATTTGTATATATGGACTTATAAATGCTCTTGTTCGTGAAAGGTAGTATTTCTTTCCCAATTTATTTCTGTATCGGATTGAAAGTAATATCTGTATGTCGAAAATTCTGAGATTTCGATTTTTATGGAAAATTTCCTAACAATGATTTATGTTCTACAGACTATGGAGAACATGGACGTTTGGACTAGAATAGTTATCAAATGAGATTGGGAGAAGATATTCGGTTTATTTGTTATTATTGTTTTTAGTAAAGTTAATAAAAAAAGAGATCGTTTTTTTCCTTTCCGTGTTTGTAATATCGGTATTGATCCAATTAATAATTGGTGATTTTTTTTATTTTAGTTACGGAATAAACCCCTTCGTAGTCAGCGGCAAAACCTTCATCAGTTTTACCCATATCTATTACGTCTAATTCTACATATACCGGAGTCCCGTTTTTAGAGCCTTTTGTTATTTCGTCGTATTTTTGTATGAGTTCTTTTGTTTGGTCAATAATCCAATAAGAGCAAGAATCTCCTTCTGCCGTAAAGGAGCGTACTTCATGCCCAATAATTAATTGCCCTTTTACGGGAAACGTTTTTTTAGCTGGGGTGATTATTGAAGCCGGAATGATTTTTTCAGTATCTGCTTCTTCTGTTTTGGCATATCTTAAAATAAGTTTTCCTTTTTTGAGAATCAGACTATCTTGGGTTAGTTTTTCGATAGTTAAAGTATCGGTAAAAGATAATGTCTGATGGTTACCGATGCTCTTTCCGGAAAGAATTAATAGGTTATTCTTATGTTCCCATTTCTCATATAGTAATGATTTCATATTGATAGAAGATGCATTCCCGTTTGCTCTAAGAGTAAAACCCTGTTTTATGTCAGGCATTCCGGGAACAAGTTCTACCCAAGATCCTTTGATATTGGTATTATTACACGCTGTTAAAATAATTGTACTTAAAACAACCATGAAATTTAAAAGATGTTTCATCGTTTTTTAGCTTTAGTAGAATTTTATCTTTTGTAAAGATAAGTACAATATTTTATATTGTCAATGAATAGATAGAGAGATATCAGACGAAAATAAAAAAAGCAATGAAAATTTTTTCATTGCTTTTCGTAGCGAGACCGGGGCATGATCCCGGGACCTCATGATTATGAATCATGCGCTCTAACCAACTGAGCTATCTCGCCAACATGTTTATGTATCGCACCGACCGATTGTCAAATGCGGTGCAAAGATAAGGGATTATTTTATACTACACAAAAAATTGGCTTACTTTTTTTATTCACCAATTCATGCAATCCATCGCCGTATCAACCGATATATCTCTCCAATCCACAAAACGGCCGAGGTTGCCACAAAAATATACACCCAGTCCATCGATTGTAAAGGGGTCACACTGAACAATGCTCCACCCAAGCTGACTATCAAAATCTGCCCGGCCAAAATAATGAGGGTGACCCACAGAAATCCTTTGCATGAAGCCAAACGGTCAAAAGCGGATTGTACATTTCCAAAAGCCTTCGCATTGAACATATTCCAAAATTGTAAAAACACGAATATGGAAAAGAAAAGAGTAAGTTCATATCGGGTAAGCCCTCCGGGAACCGGCGTAAAGTTAAAGAAATGGGTAAAGAAAAGCGACAGATCGAACTGAGCGAGCGATGTAATATCGACATGTTTGAAATATTGCAACAGCCCGAACAAAAGCAACACAAAAGCAATTCCGGTCCCGATGATACCTCCTGCCATAGGCCGGGTAACGATATTATCGTTCAAATGACGCGGCTTGTCCCGCATAACCCGCTCGTCGGGCGGCAAGGAAGCCAATGCCAAAGCAGCGAAGGTATCCATAATGAGATTTACCCAAAGCATCTGAGTGACTGTCAACGGCGACTCTGTTCCTAAAAAAGCACCGATAAGGACAATCAAACATGCGGCCACATTGATAGTCATCTGGAATAGAATGAACTTCTGTATGTTACGATACAGCGAGCGTCCCCAAAGCACCGCTTTGGTAATACTACCGAACGAATTGTCGATAATCGTAATGTCGCTCGCTTCTTTGGCGACAGATGTCCCGTCACCCATCGAAAGCCCCACCTGCGCAGCATTGAGTGCCGGGGCATCGTTCGTTCCGTCTCCGGTAACGGCAACGACCTCGTCTTGCGATTGCAACAAACGTACAAGTCGCTCCTTATCCATTGGACGAGCTCGGGCGATAACTTTCAAATCGGGGATACGTTCCAACAAAGTTTTATCGTCGAGAGCCGCAAATTCGGGGCCTGTAATTATATTACGATCTCCGTCTTCGGGTGTCCATAACGAAATCTGGCGAGCTATTTCACGAGCTGTGGCCGGGGTATCGCCTGTTACGATTTTCACTTTTATCCCCGCATTCAAACAGTCGGAAACTGCCGCAGGCACTTCCTTACGAACCGGGTCGGCAATGGCTGTGATACCTAAGAAAGTCAATTTGATATGGGGAGCCAAGTGTCCGGCGATGAAACACACCTCATCGGGCTCGACCAAAGCATAGGCAAACCCCAAAGTACGCATGGCTTGATTTTGGTATTGCAACAGCTTTTCTTCCAGCATCGGACGGCTATCGGTCATAGGAACATTTCCCGACGAAGTAACCCGATCTGAACAGAAATTCATCACATATTCGGGAGCACCTTTCACATAAAGCACCCGATGATTCAACAACGGAGACTGAACTACCGTAGCCATATACTTACGCTCGGTAGAAAATGTCAACTGTTCGATTACCTCTGCATGACGACGCAACGCTGCATAATCGACTCCCCGGTCGGCCAACCAAAGCAGCAAAGCTCCCTCGGTAGGATTGCCCAACACTTTCACACTGCCGGCAGCCTTATCTAAATGAGCGGTCGAGTTTGCCGCTATACTCTCAAAAATAATGTTCTCCACTCCTGACTCAGGAGTATAATCGAAGGCCGCCTCATGCACTCTCATCTGGTTTTGCGTGAGAGTTCCGGTCTTATCGGTACAAATCACCGAAGCCGCACCCATCGTTTCGCAAGCATGCATTTTACGAACCAGATTATTATTCGCCAGCATACGCTTCATACTCATCGCCAAACTGAGCGTGACACTCATCGGTAATCCTTCGGGAACAGCCACGACGATAACCGTAACAGCTATCATCGCCGTCGATAACAGATAGCTTCCGAACAATAACCAATCGATAACGGGGTGTTCTGTCAGGTAAATAACCGTTCGAGCTATAAAAATAACGGCAGCAATAACGTAGCTCGCTTTTGTAATAAACGAAGCCAATGTATTTAGCTGCTTATCGAGGGGCGTTTGCGTATTATTTTCTATCTGAGAACCGGTATATACCTTACCGTACTCGGTCGCATCGCCCACTTGCGTCACTTGCATGACACCATATCCGCCCAACATCGTAGAGCCGTTCATCACGGCATTGGAAGGATATGTGGCTTCTTTATCGAAATCGGCTTCTATCGTCGTTTTAGTCGCCATCGGCTCCCCTGTTAAAGAAGATTCATTCACCTGCACCGATACGGCACTCAATAAAATTCCATCGGCAGGTATTTCATCTCCGGCATTCAACATAACGATGTCGCCCACGACAATCTCCCGTTTGGGTATCTCCAACATGTGTCCGCCTCGTATAACCTTGACAGGAAGATCGTCGTTTACCTGATTGAGAATATCGAATTTCTTAGCCGCACTCATTTCGAAAAGAAAGCCGACAACCGTCGCCAACAATATAGCCAAAGCGATACCTGCCGGTTCGAACAACGCCGACATACCGGCCTCGCCCGTAGCGATATGATAAACTGCAACAGCGACAGAAAGCAGTAATGCGACTAAAAGAATACGAATAATCGGATCGGAAAACTTTTCCAAAAACAATTTCCACATAGGCGTACGAGCCGGAGGAGTCAATATATTTTCTCCATACCGTTCCCGACTGGCCAATACTTCCGATTCGCTAAGCCCGGAATATTCTACCTCAGATTTCATCTATTCTATTATTCTATTGATACCTATTTTATAAAGAAACCGCTATGCGAACAGAGCTATCACCTCATCGATGGTAAACAGGGACTGTTCGCCCGTAGTCATATTTTTCAAAGTGATTTTTTCTGCTGCAATTTCATTTTCACCGACCAAAGCGACATACTCCACGCCTGTGGAATCGGCATATCCCATCTGCTTCTTCATCTTAGCGGCTTCGGGATAAATTTCGGCCCGTATACCGGCAGCTCTTAACCGGGCTAAATGAGACAGACAAACCTCGCATTCCCGCTCTCCGAAATTAACGAACAGGACTTGTGTCGATTCCATCGACTCCTTCGGGTATAAATTGAGCTGATTGAGTACATCGAAAATACGATCGGCCCCGAAAGAAATACCGACACCGGAAACTCCCGTCAAGCCGAACACTCCCGTCAAATTATCATAACGGCCTCCCCCTGTAATGCTTCCAATTTGCACATCGAGAGCCTTTACTTCGAGAATAGCTCCCGTATAATAATTCAGTCCGCGAGCCAAAGTCAAATCGATTTCAAGCGATGCTCGCAGAGACGAAGCGGATAGTTTTCGTAAAATATATTCCAACTCGTCTATACCTTTCAATCCCACTTCCGAGGCAGATAATTCTCTACGCAGCACTTGTAACTTTTCTTCGTTGCTTCCCTGCAACAGAATCACCGGTTGCAATCGGGCGATGGCATCTTCGGACAAACCCTTTTCCCGTAATTCGTCATTCACCTTATCCAATCCTATCTTATCGAGCTTATCGATAGCGACCGTAATATCGACTATCTTATCGGGAGCACCTATCCACTCGGCTATCCCGCTCAATATCTTCCGATTGTTCAATTTAATAGCGACCCGTATTCCGAAACGGGCGAAAACCTCGTCTATCATTTGAATGAGTTCCACCTCGTTCAATAATGAATCGGAACCTACGACATCGGCATCGCATTGGTAAAATTCACGATAGCGTCCCTTTTGCGGACGGTCGGCTCGCCACACGGGCTGTATCTGATAACGTTTGAATGGAAACGTCAGTTCATTACGGTGCATCACGACGAAACGGGCGAAAGGAACCGTCAAATCATATCGTAACCCTTTCTCACATAACCGGCAAGACAAGCGGTTGAGATTACGCTCCTCTAAATCGGTCTCGGTAACATCGGAAAGAAAGTCTCCCGAATTAAGGACTTTAAACAAAAGTTTATCCCCCTCTTCTCCATACTTTCCCATCAAGGTCTGTAAAGTCTCCATCGCCGGAGTCTCGATTTGACGGAATCCATAAAGGCCGAAAACATGCTTTATCGTATTGAATATATAATTACGCTTCGCCATCTCTTCCACAGAGAAATCTCGCGTACCCTTCGGGATACAAGGTTTTGCCATCATATTTGATAATCTTATTCTATAAAATTTCTACGGGGAAAACCCCGATATAAATGAACTACAAAAATAGCGTAAACCAAAGACAGAAACAAATTTATCGGATTCTCCCGAAATACAGCCTATCTTCGCTTTTTATGCAAAGGTATAACATTTTTCTTTTCACCACATTTTCAGTTCTAAATTCTTAATATTAAGAAAATATTTTCAACTTTTCAAGTCGATGACTAAAAACGGTAAGCTGTTCCTAATGAAATGCGGCCGACTCCGATGAAATGATGTGTATTGGGTATGTAGTCATATAACTTATCGTCCCACAACGTCATCGAGGGTTCCGCAAAAAGATCGAACGAACGGGAAACATTCCACCGGAATTGCAAACCTCCCTCGGCCACCCAACCGAGACCTCCATCACTGTTATAATTACTCCACCCTATGCCGGTTCCCAACGAGGCTATCAGATGGAAACGACGATCGGGATCGGGTTCAAGAAGCGATGTAAGATTCAACAGATAATCGACATGAGCCGTCCCCAAGCAAAGAGTTTTCGATGTATGGGGTGCGATAAAATCATATCCCAAACCTATTTCCATACCCGATGCCGATGTAAACCATCTACCGAAAGAAAGGTCTGCCCCTACCGAAACCTTCCGATAACGATCCACCAAAATCGTTTCACTGAACAACGACGGACCTACCGAAACGGAAAAATAGTTTCTCTTATCGAAAGTTCGTTTTCCTCCCGCAACTGTATTCCCGCCCAATTTATAATTGAGGCCAACCATCAAACGAGCCTCCGGGTCGAAGCCCAAGCCATTGTCATTACGAGAAACACGAGATGCAAGAAGCTGAGGCTCGATAAACAAATCGATGCCCGAAGATACATTGAACCGTCCTTGTACTCCCGCTCTGACGCCATAAACAAATTCATTTTTCTTTTGGCTATTTCCGACTCCGGCATACACTCCGCCTAACGCAATGAGGTCAAACAACCTGTCGGAATTATATCCGACCGTAAAAGCCGACAGATTAAACATATAGTCGGCCGACAAAGCCAGCGACATATAACGTGGCGCCGCACCGTAATATCCATAATCCAAGCCCAACCGCCAAGCCGACAAAGGAGTGTACCACTTGCCGACAGAAACAGCCAATCCATGACCTCCCGCAAAATCATCGCCAGACCGTCTCAATACCCGTCCCGTATAGGCCAATGACAAGAAATATTTATCGGACAAGTCATAAGCGGCATGATTGGCCTTATAGTCATATCGATCGAGCTGATATTGCAGACCGACATTTAGAGAAGTCAACATGTCGACAGGCAAACCGGCGAAGCTCTCACGAGAATATTTTTTCCCGAAAGCCCTCACTTGGGGTTCGACAAACAATCCGATACCCGAACCTACATTCCACAATCCTTGCAAACTCAAACCCATACCGGGATAAAATCCCGAATTATAGCTGGTCGCATAGGATAGTACGGCTCCAACACCCAATGTCGCATGGAATATCCGAGAAGGATTATACCCATACAACGTCGAATTGATATTCCACAAATAATCGAGTTGTACAAGACCGAACTTGCGATAACCGGGTTGGGAATCGCCATACGCGCCTCCGCCTGCCGTCAAACGCACGCCCGACGCGGCCGTAAACCATTTGCCCAAATAAAGAGAAGCCATCGGCCCGATTCGATCCAAAGGATTAGTGCGCAACCCCTTATGCAGAATACCTGCTGCTCCTATATTTAAACCGTAAAACATGTGGTCGACAAAATTCTCGTTACGAAATTCTACGGTTTTCTCAAATGATCCGTGTTTCATTCCGTAAGCATAAAGATTGTAGGAAAGCCCCGCCGTAACAGTCGGCACGACATCGACCGAAGAGAACAAGTTTCGTTCCCAACGGTTATTTTGACTCACATTCAATCGAGGCTCGACAAATAAATCGAACATATCGTTGAGACGGAATGTCCCTTGCAAGCCTATACCCGCTCCGAATCCATGCTGGAAATAGCCCTCGGAAGAGACATAGTCGTAATTAAACCCGGCAACCCCGTTCAAATTAAAAAACCGATTGCTATCATACCCATAAAAAAGCGTGGAAAAATTCAACAAGTAATCGAGTTGGCCACCGACAGCCAATGTCCTGTATGGAGAGAACTCGGCATCGAGAGACGAATAATTTAACAATAAGCGAGCTCCCGAAACAGGATTCCACCACGTACCTATACCGCCGAAAATACGGAAACCCTTATTAGGCAAAGGATTGGAAAGCGAAGATTTCATCGCCCCTGCAAATCCGGCTCCCATCGTTAAATAAAGATCTCCTATACGACGAGGAAAATCAAAAGCATCCTCTTCCCTCGCCGACCGATTGAACGACGGCGATACAGGACGATATGTAAATCCGGCCAAAACAGCCGGTAGCGGATCGACAGCGCTCAACCCGTCTTTCCAAGATTCGTTCGAAAACACATCGACACGAGGTTCCACAAATACAGCCCAATGATCCGATAGGCGAAACTCTCCGTGCAAACCTGCCCCCGCGCTCCACCGGGTATGCAATTTATCGTCTACGGCTACCGAATGAAAACCCGCACCCAATACCCCCGACATCTCGAACAGCCGGCTCGGATCATATCCGCCGAACAAAGCATGGAGATTAAACAGATAATCGAGTTGCAAGCCGAAAGAAGACTTATTATATAATTCGTCGGTTTTCAAATAACGCATCAATCCAGATAATCTCAAAGAAGAAACAGAAGTAAATCGATTTCCAATCGACAGCATAGCCGTAGCCCCGGGATCAAGAAGGAGCCCAGAACCGCTCGTCAATGTAGTCGCCATACCGCCTCCCGCAGAAACGAAGAAACCTTGATCGGCTCCGAAAAAAGGAGCTTTACGACGCACCGGGTCCGATAGTAAACGATAACCTAAGCCGGCCATCAACGAAGCCTCCCAGTCGTAACGCATCCAAGTCTTTATCCCGTCTATTCCGTCGGAATAAATTCCAATACGGGGTTCAAGATAGAAAAAGGTCAATGGAGAAAAATTAAACCTTGTCTGCATACCCAATCGAAATCCGCCGGCATGCGACCAATTGCCGGTACGATATAGTAACTGATATTCACCGCCGGCGACACCGATTAACTCGAACATTCGAACGGGATTATCTTTATGCAGCAAAGAAGTAATATTCATCAAATAATCGGCAGACAAACCGACAAAATAGGGATTCACCCCTGCGAGCCCGTTATGTAACCCCGCATTTAACCCCACACGCATACCGTGCACCGGAGAAAACCAATCGCCTACCGTCAATCCTGCACGAAGCCCCAAACCGGGAGTAGCGAACAAAGAACCGGCCGAACGATCGAGAATCAGGCCTGCCTCCCCTGAAATAAAAAGATGGTCGCCAAATTTCTTTTTAGCATACCTTTCATTTTTGGCGGGCTTTTGCAAGGTATAATCCAACCCATTAAACTGATTATTCTCCGGTTGTTCCTGCGCAGCCGCACTAATCGTAAAAACAACGATTAAAAATAGCGGCAGTCGAACCACCGAAGTAAAACCGCGCATAATATATCTCATTTTCATACTTTAATCTTCCTGTTGTAACAAATCCAATACATCTCCATCGACACTGGCAACATCTCGTAACGACGGGTCTTTCTTGAACGCACTCTCCAAATAGGACAAAGCGAGAACCACCTCGTCGACACGATTAGCCGCCACGGCCTTGATATACTCCTCTTTGGCCGAATTTCCGAGCAGCTTCGCTTTTTCCCATGCTTGTTCGTTCGACTTAATAGCCAAAAGCATAAGCACTTCATTAAAAGGAGATTCCGCCGATATTTCCTGCATCACCTCGTTGTAACGGCCATTCAGCGCGGCGGCATAGACTTTCGCTTTATGATAAATACCTGTATCCGGTAAATCGAATGCCAAAGAGTCGGCTTGGGCATAACGCCCGGCAGACAACCAAGCGGCCACTTGGTTCAATCTTGTTTCATCGGGCAATTCCGGCATTTCGAGATAAGGTAAAAGCAGCTCTGAATCCGGCTCTCCCTTATCGATAAGAATGGCCGCCAAATCGGTAGCCGCAACCAAAAATTTGGGATAGACCTCCAATGCCCGGCGGCATATCGCCTCACGCTCGGCAATCGAATCGGCGAGATTGTACAGCCGCCAAAATTCATTACGAGACAAAGATGCACTATCGCTACGATAGAGCGCTTCGATTTCTTCGTCTGTGAGATAACGGTATTGCGAAAATAACAGCTCATAACTTACTCGACGCAACCGAGGCAAATACCGGGAGGTTATCAAAGGGCGATAAAAAGGCAACGATACGACATTTCTCGACTGCCGGTTCGGATTATCGGGATATTTATCGATTATTTCCTGTATAGCATCGGCCTCTCGGATTTTGTTATCCGCCCGAAGCAAATCGACCACCCGGTCCCAAGTCTCGACCGATGCTGTCGTATGCATATCTATTTGCCTCCGGGTAGACTCGTTCAACTCTTTAACGATGAGCGACATTGCCGATGCCATACGCTTCTGCGCCAACTGTTTGTTTCTCTCATAATTTCCCTCCGGCGATGAAGTTCCGGCAATAGAAAAGCTCTTTAACCGGGCATTCGGATCGTTCTCCACCTGATGCAGCCGGGAAACGAGCCGGTTCAATTCCTCTCGGTTATCCCCGTCGGCTAGGTTCAAATCGCTCTTGTTCACTCTGAATGTAAGATTCACATCACCCTTCGTATCCCGCAGTTGCATCTCTGGCTGAGGGAAAAAATTTTCGTTCTTTACCACACTGCCGGGAATCTCATACTCGAGGAAACGCAACGGATTCACAACACCCCGGGCAATAACAAACGTATCGCGATAGAGCACCCGATTGTAATTTTCCATCGAGACCATCATATCGCAACGGAAATCGTCATTTACATTTTCTACATAGGTCGAGTCACTATACCCGACCAAATCGTCCTTTCGGGAAGAAGAACTTTTCACCTGAACATATCGCGACAAAGGGTCTTGACCCGAATCATAATCGTACATACGTTCCTGAGTAATGGCATACTCTTTCCCATCGAAAACCAAAGGTTCGAGAAAAATCATCTGCTCCCGGGTGACGTTGTAAACACCCGGTTGTATAATCATGCGGGCATTCGTAGAAAAAAGCTCTTTGGGAATTTTCACACGAGTGCGGATATGAAAATAATTTCCTTTCACTTCGATATCGGTGGGTTCGGGAACCACATTGTCGGTAATTCTCTTGGCAGAAACGACTACTTCTTCGAGAGCCACTGCCGAATGACGAAGCACGACATCGACCGTCAATTCCCCACGGACGGCAGCTTTACATTCTTCATATCCCAACGATGTAAACAATAACTCTCCTTCCGAATCGATTTTCACCAAATATTTTCCATCTTCATTCGTCGAGCCGATAAGTTTATTGGTTCCGGCATTATAGATACTCACCCGAAACAGCGGCTCTCCCTCGATATTGGTCACCGTTCCCCGTACATTTATATCACGCGCAGACAAAGGCAAAGCGCAAACGACACTCAAAATAAGCCCTATGAACAAGGAACAAAATTTATTGAGATTCAACATAACAATCTATCAATTAAAATCACTTAAATATATAAGAGAAAGATAGTCCCAGCCGAATAGGGACAGGCGACCATTTGGAAAGATTGGGTGTTGCCGGTTTTTCCTCTCCTTCCCGATAATCGAAAGCCCGTAACTTCGCCATACCGATACCCAACGTAGCTTCCATATTCCAATGACGACTAAGGACAAAAGCGTAGCCATAAGTAAGACCGGCGGCCCAAATATCGCCCTCATAAAGATGTTCTTTAAATTTCACATTATAAAGTCCACCCAACAAACTTATTCCCATGAAATGCCGAGCCATAGGCCTATTAAACCAATACCGCAACTCCGGCTGAAAACGGAAATGCGTGGCTTTCATATCGGCAATCGTAAACGAAAACGGATTAGCCGCAGCACTTATATCGAGGGTCAATCTTTGATTCAACCTCATTTCTACCGCCAAATTAGGCGATAATGTAGCCCAATCGATGAGATTACTTTTAAGAGCGACACGTTGTGCATTGACCATTTGAATATTCAGGATCACTCCCAAAATAATAAAGCATTTATTAAAAACCTTTTTCATACTTATTAACTAACCGGAAGCCGATCCCCCTTTTCAAAAAGCTTCACTCGAAGTTTTAAAACCGTTTCTTACCCAAGTATTAAATAACTCTCAAAAAACGGAACAAAAATATATAATTCATTCATATATGCAAAATAAGCTTATATTTTTATCTCTCATTTGTATAAAAAAGGCTGTTATTCACATGAATAACAGCCCTTATTTTTTAATATTATAGAAGCAATGCTCTCTTAACTGTCCCGTCGCCCTCCTGCAAAAATAATAATGTAGTACACCAACGTTGCTAACGACCCCAACGCTGCCACTACATAAGTATATGCAGCCCATTTCAATGCGTCTTTGGCCTTGTCGTGAGTACTTGCATCGGTCACCCCGGCTCCGTTCAACCAAGCCAACGCCCTTTGACTGGCATTAATCTCCACCGGCAGAGTAATAAAACTAAACAAAGTCGTCGCAGCAAATAAAATTATACCCAATAGCATAATGGACGGATAAGCCTGTATCGTGAGAATCCCTATCAATAAAATCCACTGTACCCAATTCGAAGCGAAGCTCACGAACGGCACAAGAGCCGAGCGCAAATTCAGGAAAGAATAAGAACGGGCATGTTGTACAGCATGTCCACATTCATGCGCAGCCACGGCAGCCGCTGCGACACTGTTGCCATAGTAAACATCACGGCTGAGGTTTACCGTATGTGTGGCCGGATTATAATGATCGGTCAAATGCCCATCGACCTGCGTTACAGAAACATCGTTTATTCCATTCTCCTGCAACATGCGCATGGCAATATCCCGTCCTGTAAGGCCATAAGGAATGGGAATTTTAGAATAACGTTCGAATTTACTTTGCAATGTACGTTGTACCGCAAAGCTAACTAATGCAATGACTATAAATAATACGTAAACCATAATCTTCTTTTTTTAATATCAAATTCGCAGATGGCGCAAATATATAGGAAATAAGGGAACAGATGTGTTAATACAAAAGTTATTATAACAAAATAGTGTTAAACAAGGACCATTAGGACAGAAACTCCGAAATAAAGGAGAGGTCCAAACCCGGGAAGGATACATTCAATGCCTTTCTACAAGAATGGAAACAACACATTATCTTGCAAATCACCTATCTTTTGAAACCGTAAAAGACAAAACGAAAGGGGGTGTCGTAATGAATGATGCACCCTCTTTGTACATAAAAAAGAAGGGGCGCCACAATGCGCCCCTTCTTTCGTATAATACAAAACCAAGCTATTCGGCCGATGTAGCCAACGGGGCAGGAGTCGTATAAACACGAGCCTTCAACTCTTTGTCGAGCATATACAACCCGAAACCGTTATCTTTAATCATTTTCAGACTATCGATTAATTCCTGAGCATTAGCCTCTTCTTCAATTTGCTCGTCGACAAACCATTTCAGCATGTTGGCAGTACCGAAATCTTTTTCCTCATCGGCAAGTACACAAAGATCATGAATCAGGGCGGTCATTTTTTTCTCATGAGCCAACGTATCTTCAAAAGCTTCGAGAGGTGATTTCCATTCGGTCTTCACACTGGCAATAGGAGCCAACGTTACTTTACCACCACACGAGAGCACATATTTCATAAATATAGTAGCATGAGCTTGTTCCTCTTGGAACTGTATAGAAAACCAATTAGCAAAACCTTGATTTCCAGCCGCTGCAAAATGGTTGGACATCGAAAGATATAAATAAGCCGACCAAAACTCGGCATTCACTTGGGCATTAAGAGCCTCTTCCATTTTCTTGCTAAGCATAATTCTATTGTTTTTATTTATTGTTTTACAAAAATATAATATTAAAATTAGAACAAATCTAATTTTAATATTTTTTATATAACCGGGCTCTTATTTCTATAAAAACACGCCCCCGTCGAATCACTTCGCCGGAGGCGTAATACCCTATGGCAGTAGGGACTTAACTAATAATTTATCATATACTTCTTCTCAGAGTTCATTTAACAATCTTAGTACTATATCCGCCGCAACGCACTATATAAACGCCAGCGGGATAAGCAGACATATCAATAGCTCCCGATCCTTCTACAAGTTGTTTCATCACGAGAGTACCGCTCATGTTATAAACAGCAGCTTCGACCAGCTGAGCCGACTCTACACGAACAGTCCCGTTAGAACGGTCGTAATAAACTTTCGCCTGAGCAGCCACACTTTCTTCAACTGACGAAGGCTCGGTCGAAACGGTAAGTTTATCGAGACAAAAATACGTCGGCGTATTGATGCCATAATCACCCGTATCGCTCGACTCCATCGTAAAGTAAATTGAAGCAATCTGTCCCAATTCACTCAAATCGACCCATTCCCAAGTATCGTTCAATTTCCAGTCGTCGGCATTCTCAGAACGGTAATCGGCCAAATAATATTCCACGGTTCCTGTCTCTGTGCCTTGCTCATCGATACCGTGAGCAACTAATTTAAACCAATCTCCCTGCTCGAATTTAGTCGAATATGGATTCCCCTTCTCAATAGCATAATAGACATAAGGGTTGTTGCATACATAACACCCTACGGCATAATATGGAGCGGAAGTATATACCTCGCAAGTCTTCGCATCGGAGGTCGATTCGGTATAGGCATCCCAATATGCCCCTAAATAGGGAGTTCCCTCACCGGCAAAGCCTCCCTTAGCCATACAGCCCCATTGATCATCGGTACCTGCCGATGCCGATATGGCAGTTACCTTGCTGGCAAAGAATCCATTTGAATAATCGGAATAAGGAGAAGCGTGCGAAAACATAAATTCTTGTGAATAAACAATCGCATCATTATTAAAAACATCTGCCCATAACCCGGACTCATCATACTCGATAGGGAAGTCTCCCGGATTCGACAAATCTAAAACGATGTTTTCCGCAAAAACCGCGCTGCATACACAAACGGCAAAAACAAGTAATATTTTTCTCATGTCAAAAAAAAATTTAATTAGTTAATATTTATTGTTTGATTATTCGAATATACTCAGTTCTATCGTTTGCACACACCGACAACACATAAATACCTGCCGGTAAAGAAGATACATTCAAACGAGACTCCGACCCGACCATCGTATCACGATAAACAGCCACACCTCGAAGATCGAATACAGTCAATTCTGCACCGACACAAGCTCTCACCGTCAGAATATCCCTGACAGGATTAGGAGAAGCTACGATTTTCAAACTTTCTGCATCCTCGATTCCACTAACTTCGGTTACATGCACCGAAACCATTTTTGTCTCTACCCGCCCATTCGAATTGACCGTTAACGAGAAACTCGTATCGCCCAATTTCTCACCGGAAAGAATCAAATCATATCCCTCGATTCGGGCAGAAAGAATAGAGGGGTCTTCTACCTTGACTGTCGAAACGATCGCCGCAGAAAGATTATCGGCATCGGAAACACTCTCTAATAGCGAAATTTTTACAGGAGAACTACCCACCGACAAATTATCGGAAATAGAGATAACCGGATATTCATTATCGGGGAATACCGGCATAGCCGGGAACCAATAGTATTTCTCAGGAAGTAACGTATTCAACAGCTCGCCATTCGTCCCGTCCACTATGTGAATCCAATTGTTCATGTAATGGGACAGATAACCCGATTCCGTAGAAGTTACCACGACATTATCGGTCTGCGGGTCCACTCTCAAACCCGCACCATAGAACATCTGCACATACTCCCCGTCTTGATCGGGCAAAGTAAAAAACGATGCATTCAATTCATCGGTATCTATATTATAGCGTACGACTTTATTTTTACTTTCATCGGCAAAATAAAGAAGGTTAGATTTATATGCTGCGCATAAACTCCCGGCATTCCATGCCCCCCATGTATCGGCGACCCGACAACCGGAAGGTAACGACCGAGTCCAAGTTTCGAACGAAACCGGATTTATCCTAACCAACGCATTCCCATCGGCAGCCCAAATATTTCCGTCTCGCCCCAACACAAGTGTCGCGATAGACGGAAGTTCGATAGTAGTTTGTAAGGTGTGGTTTTCGGCATCGATCACCAATACGCCCTCCGATTGCTTCGCAGCAAAGACATATTTACCGGCTCGAACCATAGAACCTATCTGACCCGAATAAAGACCTTCGTCATTCAAGGCCCCTTCTATCACATCGCCGACCTTCATGTTTTCAATATCGAAAACAAAAATTCCCGATGAACTTCCTATATATCCCGTCTTCTCATCTACACCCAAAAAGGAACGGCCGTCACCGCCGCCTATTTGGTCAAAAGCCGCTATCTTTTCCAACGACAAGGCATCGGCCACGACCAGTCGCCCCCCTGTCGATTCTTCTTCGGTCGACTTCGCCTGTTTGGAAATCAAAAAGAATTTTTCACCGTAAATCGTTCCGAACTGCGTTGTGACACCCAACTTCTCATCGGGATTCTCCCGACGGAATACCCGGTACAACATTCGGCCATCATTCGTCAGGAAATTAATGGTTCCGTTATCCCAGCCATACCAATCTTCATTGACAAAAAATATCCCTTGCGAATAATCGACAGTTTCCTGTATATATGGTTCTACCGCTACGGCATTGGCATAATCCGGTGTACCGCTACCGGGTTTATCGTAATAAAATATATAGGTATATCGATTTTGTACCGGCATTTTATTGATTTCGGTCTCAGCCTCGTTTCCGCTTTCGCTTCGAGCCAAACAATGCCATGCTCCATCTTCCGAGACCGAAGGCGAATTCCAATGGTCCTCTTTGTCGACACACTCCCATTTCTTGAAATTATTCGGAGTCGCTGTAAACTGTCCCGTAGCATTATACTGAGGATAGGTCGTATCGCCGCCGACAACCAATGCAACGGTATTCTCTCCATTCAGGTCGAACCCCAATCCATCAACCGTGTAACCACCTTGCCGGCGCATCAGAGAAAACAAACGAGGATCCGTTTTCACCACATCGTTCAACATTTCCACGATTGTAGTTTCCTCCTCCCCTTTATAGCCCCACGCCAACGTTTCGGGCGTTTTCCCGTCGTTCCAAGCGATGACTAACATGGCTTCGACATTCCCTTCTCCTATCCAATAATTTATATCCGAAAAGGAAACGGCACGAACCGACATGGACCAACTGCCGAAAAAAGCTAAAAAAAGAAGTAAATATTTTCTCATCTTTCTATTTTTTTGGAAAGATGTCCCGGAGCCGAAACTCCGGGGACATCTTCGTTTTACTATTTCACAATCATAGACTTATCGCCTACAATCTTCTGGTTTTACATAAACTTTCGAAACTTCGATCGAACCGTCCTCATATACAGTTTTCACAATATTGATACCTTGTACGGGTCGAGGCAAAAGTTTCCCGTCCACCGAATAATATTCACGCAAACGCACCTCCTTTTCGACAGCCGGTTCATCGATACCGGTAGCCGTCGTTACCTTGAACAATATGTTAAACTGTTTATCCGACGTTGTCAATACCAAGTAGTACAAAGGATCGTTCGGCAAATCTTCTCCTTCACGAATTACGGTCACTTCGTTACCGGAGTACGACACGGTCAACTCCTGATCTTCGACAGGGAATCCGCTACGTATCAATATGGCCGAAACACTATCGGTATTAACGACAGTCCGATTAAACTCTATCACGAAAGTTTTCGTATCGGGTTTAACGTCCAACGCTTCCCCTCCATCGAAACTCATCGACGGAGTAGTCGATACTATTTCCAATTCATCTAACCACGGCATGATTACGAAATCCTTCCAATAGGTAGTCTGGGCATAGAATTGACAAGTCTGGGCAGGGACATAAATCCGGCAGGTTGTCGGCACTTTGGTAAATGTATTGGAACTTGCACCGGTCGGCGGTGTATTGTTAATATAGATACGTTCCAAAGAAGAACAACCATTAAACGTATAAGTGGAAACCGAAGCTATTTTGCCATTGGCAACTACTTTTTTTAACTTAGCATCATTGCGGAACAAACTCGATCCCAACGTAGTTATCCCCGTTCCCAAAACAGCTTCTGTCAAACTGGAACAGCCATAGAATACCGAAGCTCCCAAAGAGGTTACTTTATCGGAAAGATTTACCGAAGTAAGACTTGTACAACCGTAAAATGCATTCGTCCCGATAGAAGTTATCGATTCGGTAACCGGCAATGATTTCAAGCCCTTACAATTATAAAAAGCAGAATTGCCGATAGAAGTCACTTTTTCCGAAAGTTCTACATTAACCAGATTCGTACAGCCGTGGAACATATAATTCGGCACAGAAGTAACGCCACCCCCTATTTTTGCAGATTCCAATCCCGTACAGCTTTGGAACACATAAGTTCCCAGTTTAGTAACCCGATCGGGAATAGCTACCGACGTTAATTTCGTACAGCTTTTGAAAGCATAATCTTTTATCTCGGTAATGCTTGCTGTCAGCGGCAACTCGGTAAAGGCCGTACTTTGGAAAGCATATTTGCCGATCCCAGTAATATTCTCCGGCAGAACGACCGACGTCAAAGCGGAACAGCTACTAAACATATAATCGGGAATAGAGCTTATACCTGTACCCAAAGTCGCCGATGTCAACTTCGTGCATTTCTCAAAGGCATAACTACCGATCGAGGTCACACTATTCGGAATAACAAGCGACTCTATCGCAGAGCAACCCGAAAACACATAATTACCGAGCGAAGTAATCTTATCGTTCAAAGGAATATCGACCAACGATAAACAACCTTTAAATGCGCTCGCCCCGATTTCGGTTACCGACGGACAAGATATCTGCGTTAACGCAGAACATGTATTAAACGTATAGTCACTTATTTTCGTCACACCTGTCCCGATAGTTACCGTTTCCAACGACTTGCAACCGCTAAATGCATAGCTGCCCAATTCGGTCACGCTATTGGGAATATTCAACGTTTGAACCGATACACCATAGAAAGCCCTGCTGCCGATCGACTGCAAGCCATCGTTAAAAGTTATGGCCGTTAAAGGATTATTATAAAAAGCCCAATCACCTATCGTTCTCACCGTAGCAGGCAAAACAAGAGAAGAAATTTTCGCACTGGCAAACGCACGTTCTCCAATAGTTTCGAGAGCACTTCCGAATGTTACGGATTCCAACTTATCACAATCGCTGAAAGCATAATTACCGATAGCGGTCAAACTATTTCCCAACGAAACGGTGGCCAAAGAAGCACACTTGTTAAAGGCATAGTTACCAAGAGTACTCACACCGTCGGGTAATACGACCGATTTCACAGCAGTCTCGGCAAAAGCATAATCGCCGATTGTTTTCAAGGAAGAAGATGAACGCTCCTGTGTACCCAAAGTCACCGTCGCCAAAGAACTGCAACCGTAAAAAGCATAATTGCCGAGCGTTTCGACCCCATTCGGTATCGCAATTTCAGTCAAAGCGGAACAGCCGTTAAAAGCGGCTTCGCCAATAGTCGAAACATTTCCTAACCCGACAGCATTCAAAGCAGAACAACCGGCAAATGTACGAGTACCCACCGAGGATACCGTAACCGGCAATTCCACCGATTGCAAAGCCGAACAGCCATAAAAAGCCGAATCGCCCAATAAAGTCAAAGAGTTCCCCAGAGCAGCCGAAGCCAACTTCGTACAACCCTTGAAAGCCAAAGCCCCTATCGATTCCATACCTGCCGGCATACTTACACCGGTCAAAGCGATACAATTCTCGAAGGCCGAGCGACCTATGCTCTCCAATCCTTCACCCAAAGAGAGGGTTGCCAAAAGAGGACAATCGCCGAAAACCTCATTACCGATCGAAACCGTTTGCGCAGGCAACTCCACAGATGTCAAACGGCTGCATCCGTAAAATACCCCTTCGCCGATTGTTTTCAAGGTCGAAGGAAAAGTAACCGAAGTCAATTTAGCACACCCCATAAAAGCCATATCGTCGATACCGACTACCGTGTAAGATTCTCCCTCTATCAGGATAGTTTGTGGGATCGTCAAAATCCCCGAAAAAGAGGCATACGAATCGTCATACACCACGAGGGCAGTTCCCGGTTCCTCTCCCGGAGCGGCTATTACCGATTTATCGCCGACAACGAGCGTAACCGTATCGGTAGAAATCGTATCGAGCATGTTGCTCACCACACAATAATAACGCCCGGCATCGGAAGTTTCCGCCGAAACGATCGAATAAGACGACGCTTCGGCATCTTGTATGGCTACTTCGTCTTTGTACCACTGGAAATACAAACTATCGCCTTTGAACTCAGGGGCAAAAGTTACCGATTCTCCCGGAGAAACCGTCAAATCTTCGGGTTGAACTTTCACAGAAGGAGCTGTCGGCCCGTTTTTAGGAGCCGGCGCAAGAGGTTTCCACGGTCGAGACGACATGTTTACCGAAAAATTCCAACCGTCCCAACAACCGTCAGTCAATTTACGGCCTGTAATTCCGGTCCCGGAGTATCCCCAGGGATCGCTATCGCTCGATTTCAACCAATAAGACCAATACCCTTGATACCAGCCCGATTGCCAATAGTCCTCGGGATCGGTACAGGTCCAACCGTCATATCCATACGACGAAGAAAAGATTACCCCGTTCTCATCAGGGGAAAGTGTTACTCCGTCCTTAGTAATAGAAAAATCGCCACTCTTGTTAACATCGTACCCAAAACCCGATACAGTGCTACCATACGCCGTTCCTGTTTCGGTCATAATGAAAAAACGAGGGTCGGAAGCAGCGATTGCACGCGCCATCGTTTCGCCGGTAGCTTCACCGTCCCAACGAAATCCCCAAACCAACGCCGAGGTTTCACTCTCGGCATTCCATTGTACGACGAACGCAGCGCGATTGGCCCCTTCGCCAGACCAGTTTTCGATCATGTCCATCGTGAAAGTTCCATCGGCAATCGCCCTCGGCGATACCATCTGCGGCTTTGCCGTAGGGTGCGGACGACCTTGCACAAGGACTTGTGCAGGTAATTGTAAAACCGCAAACAGCAATACCATCAAAGCATAAATCTTTCTCATCTTTGTTAAACTTTTAAGTATTAAATAAATAGTTCTTTCTCATTCAATACTTGCAAGATACACCACTTATATGCTTCCAAAACTTTCCCGGACTTCCCGGCGTTTTTTTGTCACAGCTCATACCTCGCAAGCTTTTCGGACAATACACACGGCAGGTCTTCTGACTTACTCCGGTAACCGATGCCTTCCCAATCGTCATAATCAGTGGCTTTCAGTATTCTCGGGACCTTTTTGTGGAGCTTACAGCAGCGGGACTGTTCGGGACTTACACCCGATTCCCTTTTAATCGGCGGACCTTTTTCAAGTAGCCGAACCTGTGTGCACTATATTTTTTTAGTTATTTTCCTCTCGTTTCTTTCTATTTTTTCATAGTCATTCTTCTATATGTAAATCGGTAACACCCATTACTTCGGTCGAACATTCGCCCAACCAACCGTTGAATTGGTTCACTCCCGTATAAATTTTTATGAAATCGACACCCGGTAAATCGACCGGATTACCTTCGCTATCCACCGCCCAATCGATTTTAAAATTGGACTTTTCGCTACTGTTGGGGTGATTATCCGCATAACCCCAATCGTATGCGTAAAGGACATAATAACTCCCGTTTCCACTCTCGTCGATAGCGTTATCGGCAAGCCTGCTCCCTTTGAAAGTTATCGAACTTTCCGAAATCCATTGTGGATAATACGGTTGCTTATGGAAAGTGAGTTGCGATATATATCCTGTATTTCCATAATTGTCGGTCCACCGGACATACGTAGAATCCGTGATATTCGGATTGGAACAAGTCACCGGCTCCTTGTTTTCATCGGGTCGATAGTAGGTTATTTCATAATTCTTCAAAGTCTCTTTTTTATAATATTCGCTACCGGCCAACTCGTACCATTCATCATCGGGAACGCCATTCCCGTTCGTATCGACCGAGACCATCACTATCCCGGGTTCGCTACTACCTCCCAACGGGGCATCGGGACGAGGATTGTCATTGGCATAAAATGCATTACCCAATATTTTGAAATCGTATTCTCCCGGCCGATTGACAATCGTATGGTCGAACCCGACGACAATATATCCGCCGTAGCCTCCCAACGAGACCATCGTACGGGCGTCGTATGCCAAACAATCTTCGACTTTCTGCCGCATAGATTCTTCGGTATCTCCCTCGGTATATCTCGGAAGCTCATTGACAAACTGTCCCGGTGCAGGGCGATATTCATAAACCTTAGTTATGTAAGGGCTATAAGCTACCTCTTCTTTGCGAACGACAATACGCATAAGATGGGTTATGGGATTAGCCGCATCATAAATCTGGAATCGCAACCGATATGTTCCCGTTTCACTTGCTACAAACGTATAATCGCGTGTCGTCGCCACAATCGAATCGGTGACAGATACCGAATCGGACTCGTAAGAAAGGGCCCATTCGTATCGTTCTCCGGTAAAACCCGGGTGTAACGTCAAGCCCTTCATGCGTTCCACTACATACGTATCGTCAAGCCCTAATGTAATCATAGAAGGATTATCGGACTGACAAGAGGCTATCAGCAAAATCAAAGCCATCGACAAAACATACCACACTTTCTTCATATCGGTTTATTTATTTTTATACAAAAAAGCCATGTGCGCCGGAATATCCCCGGTACGAACGCTCCATTTTCTTATCCCGTCCCGTCCATAACAATGCAGATTTCCGCTCGACACGTAATTCTTGGCATCCGTTACATAAACGTCTCCGGTCTCGGGATTTACTTTCAATCCATAAGGGATTTCTATATCGGTTTCCGTACCGTCCTTAATAAAACTATTTGAAATCAATTCCCCGGTACGAACATCGATAATACCGTAAGTAACATTATTTTCTTGCGAAATATTACTCCACTCCACGCTATACAGATAAAGCGAATCGCCGCAAATATCCATCTCGCTGCAAGAGACATTCAAAGTATCTCTCACCTCCATGCGGTTTGTACGCTTATCTTTTTCCAGAACGAAAAGACGGGAAGGAATCTTCTCATAATCACCCCGAGATGAAACCCATAATTTCCCGTATTTATCCGCCCGGATACGATGCAAGTTAATTCCTACGGGAATCTTTCGTATCTGCGTCATCGTTTCGATATCGATCACCGAAACCGTATTATCATAATTCGGTTTACGATAACCGCCTGAATTAGCCACATAAATAAGGCCGTCTTGAATGACCAACTCATCGGGTTGATAACCCACCGTTACTTCGGCCGTAATTTCGAGAGTAGCGGTATCGACTTGAAAGACAGCTCCGAACTGAGCATTCGGGTCTATCCCTACCGGACCTACATAAGCCGAAACATAAGCAAAACCTTTATCGAAGGCGATATATCGGCAATTAGGTATGTCCACTTGTCCCAATCGCTGACAAGAACGAGCATCGAGGACTTCGACCTTATGCGAACAGTTGATAACCGCATACATCTTGGAACCATATATCTGGACATCGTTACCCACATCGCCCAATTCCTTTACCACGTTAGGATTCTTCTCGGCATACAAGTTACGGACATAATAGCCGTTATCGAAATCGACGAAATCGAGCGTACATTTATTCGAACCCATATTCCCCTCGTTCAACAAATAAAGTCCGGCATAATCAGACCGGCTGTTGTCTCCGAGCGGCAATCGTTCATATTCCGCCAAGATAATGACCTCGTCTTCCCGACAGGAAGTCATCAACGATATTCCCGCCAGCAGGATACACGAAACAATATGTGCGACAACCGATCTCATTACAATTCAATGGCAATTCCAAAACGATAGTTACGCATGGGCATAGGATAATTAAGAACGACGTCGTATGCCTGATCAAACACATTATTAACCTCGGCCGTCACTTTCAGGTTCACCGATTTTATCCGAAACGACTTCACCAAAGATATATCGCTCGTGTACCACGGCTGCACATAATTATATTCGATATTTTCTTGCTGATTGTACCGTTCCCCTACATATACGAAACTATAATTCAAACTCCAATCGTCATAGCTCAAATTCAATATGGCCGATCCGCTATGCCAGGGTATATACGGAATCTGGTCGCGGTAATAGTTATCCCGAGGACTAGTTATATCTATCGCCTCTTGATAGGTGTATTGCACCTTCGTCATTAAACTTATTTCATACGGCAAACGGAAAGTCGCCGTAGCCTGAACGTCGACACCCCGGATATCGACTTTACCGAGATTGAGCATAGTCCACCGGAACTGCTGTCCTTTGGGATAGGCGATAATCTTGTCGGAAACGAGGTTATAATAAACGTCGGCCCCTGCATGAAACCCCGAAAGGAAACCCGTTTTCGGAGCGACAGCATAAGTAAATCCCACATTGTATTGCGTAGCGCTCTCGGGCTTCAACACCGAGTTACCCATATCGGCATAGTACAAGTCATTGAAGGTGGGCATGCGATATATCTGTTTATAAAAAGCGCGAAACACCCAATTATATTTTTTAAACGGTTGATAAGAAAGAAATACCGCCGGAGTCACTTTACTTTTATTAGGCGCTTTTACTTGTCCCGATGCTTTCTCATCGACCAAAGTCGCCAAAACACTGGCCTGCATTTTCAAACGGTCGGCAAGAGAAAAAGCCGTTGCCGCCGAAATCCAGTGCGTGTACCGGTCGGCCGACATGTACTCCGACAAACCGTTCCACTGCATGTCGTATGCCACCGAGACGTCCCAATTTCTGAATATCGAATACTTATTGGCTACCGAGACATAAACCTCTCGTTGTTTATACTGGTTGTCGACTCGCATCAGCTTATCGTCGTTATTCATATAATGGGTATAATCGAAAGCATACTTGGCATTCACCTTAATCCCATATTTGCGGGTAATATCCTGTTGATAGACACCCTGCACGAAAGAATTCCGGTCCCACAAACGCTCTCCGTTGCGCCACACGTTATTGACGATAGCCCCCGGAATCCCCCGCTCGGAACTATAATGATAAACATAGGTTTTCCAATAACCGTTGGGCAAGTAACCTTGCAATCCTCCTTCGAACCGAACGGCATCGATGTCTCCGTTTTTACGGGTAGCCGTGGTATCGTATGCCGTCTCTCCCGAAGGAGTCACCCGCCGGTAACGGAATTTATATTTCCCGCTCGAATTGATCCACTCGCTATTGAATGTCATGCTGACCGTCTCGCTAAGTTTATATTCAAACAAAACCGAAGGATTCAGCAAATCGAATGACCCGGCCTTCACAGATGCTTTCAAATGCGATTTTTCTCCCGGTTTAAATTTAGGGCGACGTGTCGTCAAATAGATAGAGCCCGCCGAACCGAATTCCCGAGCAGACTGGAATATCTCGCTTTTTTGACCGTTATACAACGATATTTCCTCTATATTTTCAAGCGAAAACTTGCCCAAATCCACTTGTCCGTTCTGAGCATTTCCCAACTGAATTCCATTATAATAAACACCCATGTGGTTTGTACCCATGCTGCGAATGTTGACAGTTTTCAATCCTCCCACGCCACCGTAGTCCTTAATTTGCAAACCGGAAAAATAACGTATGGCATCGGCGACCGAAAAACTATTCAACGCTTTCAGTTCCTTTCCGGTGAGCTTCTGCGAAGGAATCACTTCGTTATACCGGTTGGCGGTAACCATTACCTCTCCCAATGTCTGTATCGAGTCAAGAGAAGAAGAATCGGCATTCGCTTGTCCCACACCGCAAAGCAGCGACACCATCATACCCCACACACATCGATAAAAAGTCTTCATCGGCCTATCCTTTCATAAACAGCCTTCGGGTATAATGCCTAAAAATCCATGCAAACAAGCGGCTTTATATTTACTCCGCAGATTCACAAGCTCTACCCCACGAAAGCTAATGACAAACAGCATGGCAGGTCTTCTGACTTACTCCGGTAACCGAGGCCTTCCCAATCGTCATAATCAGTGGCTTTCAGTATTCTCGGAACCTTTTTTGGAGTTCACAGCAGCGGGACTGTTCGGGATTCACACCCGATTCCCTTTTCATTCTACACCCCGACCGGGGCTTTGAAACCAATGCGTTGCAAAGGTAACATAAATTATCGACTCCTTTCTATTTTTTATTAAAAATATTCCAAACCAAACATACAATCCAATCGTTACTTCAAAAAAATAGAAATTTATTTTATCCGAAAAATAATGTGTACAAATTTGTATTAATCATAAATTTTACCGAATATTGTGAACATATTCGTTGAAGATAATACGCATGGAGGAAAACAAGATTTTGAAAAACAATAGTATCCCTCTGAAAATCTGGCGATTTTATATGGAAGGATTTCGAAACATGACCTTAGGTAAAACTCTTTGGGCAATTATCCTCATCAAGTTGTTCATCATGTTTTTTATCTTGCGGTTATTCTTTTTCCCCAATATCTTGCAACAGAAATACGATACCGACGAGGAGAGAGCCAACCAAGTCATCGAGAATCTCATTACTCCGAATAATCCTAAAAATCAACAATCATAAGTAACCATGAACGATCTTTTTTCCCTTGTAGATTGGTCGAGAGCACAATTCGCACTCACCGCCATTTACCACTGGCTATTTGTTCCCCTTACATTGGGACTGGGAGTAATCGTGGGTATAATGGAAACCATTTATTACCGTACCGGCGACGAACGGTGGAAAACGATTACCAAGTATTGGATGACCCTTTTCGGAGTCAATTTTGCAATCGGAGTAGCAACGGGTATTATCCTCGAATTTCAGTTCGGTACGAACTGGTCGAATTATAGCTGGTTCGTAGGCGATATTTTCGGAGCTCCCCTTGCCATAGAAGGAATTATGGCCTTTTTTATGGAAGCGACTTTCATCGCAGTCATGTTTTTCGGCTGGAACAAAGTCAGCAAAAGATTCCATTTGGCCTCTACATGGCTCACGGCAATAGGCGCTACCATATCGGCTCTTTGGATATTGGTGGCCAATTCATGGATGCAATACCCTGTGGGTATGAAATTCGACCCGGAAACTGCACGAAATGTCATGGACGATTTCTGGGCACTGGTACTCTCACCCGTCGCTGTCAACAAATTTTTCCATGCCGTCTCGTCCGGCTGGGTATTGGGCGGTATATTCGTAGTGGGGGTAAGCGCTTGGTATCTGATTAAAAACCGGGAGAATTTCTTAGCCCGTAACAGCATTCGTGTGGGAGCATGGGTAGGATTGATAGGCACGCTCGTCGTAGCCTACACGGGCGACGGGTCCGCTTATCAGGTCGCAGACAAGCAGCCTATGAAACTGGCGGCTATGGAAGGAGTTTACAACGGTAAAAACGGACAAGAACTCATCGCTTTCGGGATACTCAATCCCGACAAGAAATACGACAACGACGAGAAAGAATTTCTTTTCGACATACCCATACCCAAACTGTTATCCATCTTGGCGACCCGGGAAATCGACGGATTCGTTCCCGGAATCAACGATATTATTAACGGAGGTTACGTCGACAAAAATCTGAAAGGAGAGGAAATCATCGCTCTTTCCGCCCAAGAAAAGATGGAGCGAGGCCGTTTAGCCATCGCAGCTCTCGCCGACTTCAACACCGCCAGAAAGGACAACGACACAGAGGCCATGAACGAAGCCAAAGCAAGGTTAGAGGCAAACTATGAATATTTCGGTTACGGATATATCGACTCGGTAGAACAGCTCATTCCACATGTGCCGTTCGTATTCTATTCGTTCCACATCATGATTATTTTAGGAGGCTATTTCCTCTTGTTCTTTATTTTCATTTTGGTGTTATCCTATAAAGAGAAATTGCAAAAGTTGAAATGGGTGCTATGGATTGCCGTTCTAACGATTCCTCTCGGATATGTCTGCTTGGAGTCAGGCTGGATCGTAGCGGAAATGGGACGCCAACCGTGGGTGATACAAGATATCATGCCTACCTTCGCAGCGATCTCTAACATCGAAGTGGCCTCGGTGCAAACGACATTCTGGATGTTTGCCGTACTGTTCACCGTACTGTTGATCGCCGAAGTAGGCATCATGTTGAAACAAATAAAAAAAGGAACCGAACAAAAATAAAAAACTATGGAACTGAATGAATTATTTTACCAGAACTACTGGTGGTTTCTTATATCGCTGTTAGGTGCGTTATTGGTATTCCTGTTGTTCGTACAAGGCGGTCAATCCCTATTGGCAGTCATGGGTAAAACCGAAACCGAGAAAAGCATGATGGTGAACTCCTTAGGCCGCAAATGGGAATTTACATTCACCACCCTCGTCGTATTCGGAGGAGCGTTCTTCGCCTCGTTTCCTCTATTTTATTCGACCAGTTTCGGCGGAGCCTATTGGTTATGGATGGCCATACTGTTCAGCTTTATCATACAAGCCGTATCATACGAATACCGTTCAAAGAGCGGGAATTTCCTCGGGAAAAAGACCTACGACACCTTTCTTTTAATCAATGGTATCGTCGGTCCCGTATTATTAGGTATAGCCGTAGGCTCGTTTTTCACAGGGTCGGACTTTATCGTCGACAAAGGGAACTTGACAACCATAGGCTCTCCGGTTATCAGCAGTTGGACAAACGATTGGCACGGGCTGGAAGCTATTCTCGATGTCCGTAATCTCTTACTCGGATTTACTGTTCTATTTCTTGCCCGTACGCAAGGAGCCTTATATTTCATGAACAATATCAAGAACGACAGTATTTTCGAGAAATCCCGGAAACAAGTATTATTCAACGGCGTTTTATTCGTTATTCTCTTCCTATCGTTCGTTACAGCGACTCTATTGGCCGACGGCTATGAAGTAGCTACCGATTCGGGCATTATCGCTGTTCGTCCCTACAAATATTTCTTCAATTTCGTGGAAATGCCGTGGGTTGCTATTCTGTTTTTGGCAGGAGTCGTTTTGGTGTTATACGCCCTTATCCGTTCCGTATTCGGTCAACACTTCACAAAAGGAATCTGGTTTTCGGGTATAGGAACGATCTTAGTAGTTCTCAGTCTGTTTTTCATTGCCGGATATAACCATACGGCTTATTATCCCTCGTCCGTAGACATGCAAAGTTCACTGACGATTTACAATAGTTCTTCCAGCCTGTTCACCTTGAAAACCATGAGTATAGTATCGTTACTTATCCCATTTGTTCTCGCCTATATCGTTTACGTCTGGCGAGCTATGGATGCCAAGCCTATCACTGCCCAAGAAATGGAAAGCAACGAACACAAATATTGACACTTGCGTATTCGCAGAAAAGAGCTTACTTTTGTTCGTTAAAGTAAGCTCTTTTTTTATGGACGATACCTACCTCACCATATCGCGCACATCGGAAGGAATTTATAAAGAAAAGATGAGTAAATTCCTTGCATTCGCCATACCGGTTTCATCGGTGGAAGACGTCAAAAAGCAACTCGAAAAATATCAAAAGGAGTATTACGATGCTCGTCATGTCTGCTGGGCATATATGCTAGGGTCCCAACGAACCGATTTTCGCTCGAACGATAACGGAGAACCTTCGGGAACGGCCGGAAAACCTATCCTCGGACAAATCAATTCGGCGGGACTAACCGATATTCTCATTGTCGTCGTCCGATACTTCGGTGGAATAAAATTAGGCACGAGCGGACTAATCGTCGCCTATCGCGAAGCCGCCTCCGAAGCCATTGCCGCAAACGAAATAATCGAACGGCAAGTCGAAGACGAGGTACATTTCGGATTCGAATACCCTCTGATGAACGAAGTTATGCGTATCGTCAAGGAAGAAGGACCCACCATCGTATCTCAAATATTCGATATGGATTGCGAGATGACCCTACGCATACGCCGTTCGCTGATGGACAATTTAAAAAAACGTTTATCCAAAGTAGACGGAGTTCATTTTATAAATGAAGAATAAACAAATATGACAGAAAAAGAGAAAATGGAAAAGGGGGAATTGTATGATGCCGCAATCCCCGAACTAATCGAACAATTGCTATCTACCCGAGATAAAATTTTTGAACTCAATCATCTGAGGCCCTCTCAATTAGAAGAAAGAGAAAAACTCATTCGGGAAATCATTGGTACTACACCCGAAAAATTCATAATCATATCGCCTTTCTTTTGCGACTATGGGCATAACATTCACTTGGGCAAAAATTTCTTTGCCAACTACAATTGCGTTATGCTCGACGAGGCTCCCATCACCATAGGCGACAACGTGCTCATCGCCCCCAACGTGAGCTTCTATACGGCAGGTCACCCCTCCGATGTCGAGCGACGAAACGAATGGCTCGAATACGCATGGCCTATTACGGTCGGGAATAACGTATGGATCTGCGGAGGAGTTACCATCACTCCGGGTGTAACCATAGGAGACAATAGTATCATTGCTGCCGGGAGTGTCGTCACAAACGATATTCCGTCCAACGTCATCGCCGGAGGAAATCCTTGTCGGGTTATACGCACCATAACCGAGAAAGACAAGCTCCGGTCATTCAGTTGGGAAGAAAAAAAAGCCAAAAAACAAGTTAAACCCGCATGACGGAAACTCATTCGTCTTGCCCCTCGTACCGATTATTATCGCTCCACTTTAATTGAAACGAAGGACGGAGCGATAATATCCACGGCTGGTCAGTTTCAAAATCGAAATCCGTCCTATTCATATAAATAGGACAAGGAATATCGAGCTTGTCTTTCATTTCCGTATCGGGGAATAATTTATATGGAATCGAACGCCGTTCCAATTTATCGAGAAACGAGTAGTTCCGGGTATACAGTTTCGCCTCTCCCGGCGAAGACTCCATCTTTTCCAACACATAATCTATCGTTTCCTTATACACGATATTCTTGACCGCTAAGCCAGACAAACAGATAAAAATGTCGGCAGAAAGCAATGAAAGAATCAGTATATGCAATCCACGGGAGAAACGGGTTTTCAACCCGAACCGTTCGGCATAAAACAGCATAACGAACGGGAATAGATAGAAAAAGGCGACATATCGAGCCCACCACCCCGACGGAAGAATAACCAATGAAACGAGCAACCCGACAAGAACCGACAGATACCAACGCATACGACGAATATGCCCCGTACAAACGAACAAAACGATAGACAACAAAATCGCTTCGAAAAAGAATATACCGAATCCTCCGATTCGAACATCAGATGCGACCGACGATAATATGTCGATTTTAGAAATCCCGAACACATGTATGTCTTCGGACAGCATATCGTCGGAAGGATTAGAAGCCACCGATATTAAAGCTGCCTCGGCATTAGATTTTCCTCGTATCGCCGGCAATACTTGACAATCCATAATATCGACTTTACCATTCCCCGAAAGAGGATAAACAGGAGAACCGTGCTCCTTCCAATTAGTCAGATAGGGATTGTATGCACCAACACCAATCCCTAACAAAACAACGACCGCACATACCGCAGTCAATCGAAAGGAATGTTTGTAACGGCTTTTTCTCAACAATGCAAAGAAACAGATTCCTCCCCACAGCACGATCCAAAAGAAAATATTGAATTTTATCGCCGGAATAAAGAACAATAACAATAAGTCGATATGCAAAGCCCTTCGTATCCCTTTCACAAAAAAGAGATACATGTTAATAAGGAAAATAACCAAAAGCGTATAAAGGGTCCAATCTATATAATAGGTACACATCTGATTAATCACGACCGGATTGAGAGCAACCACCAAAGCAACCCATATGCGTAAATATTTATTCATCGTCGGCAAACAATAACATAAGAATAAATAGATATATACTATGGAAGAAAATACGAACCATAAATTCAATGCTTTACCGGCATCCAGATTCCCCATACAGGAAACAATCGTAGCTGCAATTGTTTCTATTCCTCTTGGATAATGCTCTACCCATAAAACAGTATATCCATCGATAGGAGTAGGGCTGCACGCAGAAGAATAGATCGGATTCCACCCGTTCACCAACTCCCGAATCGTACAAGCATGATACCATTGACCGTCGAACGACCGATCGTAAATACAAGCGGATAACCCAAGAGTAACCGACAGTACGACAAGCACGGCAACAGTCGTGGTCCACCTCACACATCCCCGGATTCTCCTATCGGAACACTCCCATAAAACCGATATACATACAGCAATCGGAAAAATAAAACTATTTATTTGCAAACCTACCCATAAAGATAGCACGGCCAGCACATAACTGACCAAAGGTATCGCAATCAAGAGCCGGGCGAAAGACTCCATCGAAGCGGTTTTATCCGTTGAAAAACAGTGAAAGAATTTCATCTTTATGGATTCTGGCAATCGGTCATAAAATTTGTTTTATTTCAGAAAGGGAAGTAGCGGTATAATCGGGTCGGGCTCCGGGAATAACGAGATTATCCCTGTTAAAATAAATAGTCTTCCAGCCGGCATTCATGGCTCCCAATATATCGGCATCGTAATTATCGCCGACAATCAATGTTTCCGAAGCCTCTGCCCCCACAATCTGCAAAGCATAGTCGAACAAACGCCGGTCGGGTTTGGTAATACCTATTTCATCGGAAAGAATCAATCGTTTGAAATAATGAGAAATACCACCCGACTCCAATTTACGGGATTGAACCTCGGCAAAACCGTTGCTCAATATATACAAGGGATAGCCTCTTTCCGTAAGATAATCCAACAATTCGACCGCTCCCGGAACCAATGTCTTCTGCTGGGACAATACATCGAGGTAGCGATCGTTCAAGGCCATGATAAACTCCTTATCCTCGGACATTTTACTACCTGCATGCCGAAGCGGACGAGAAAACCGCTCGACTATCAAATAATCTTTCGTTATCCGATTGTGATGATACAACTCCCACAATTCGTGATTCGTCGCCATATACAACGACTTGAATCGGTCATAATCGGGAATCTCTTTTTTCAATGCAAACTCATCGTAAACTTGCCGCAAAGACAACACGGAATTTGCCTTGAAATCCCATATTGTATCGTCCAAATCGATAAATAGAACCTTACATAGCAATTCAGACATACGTTTATTATTTGGCACAAAGATAACGCAAACAAAAGCCGAAACAAATTTTTTTGTTTCGGCTCACAAAATTTATTTTCACACCTCTATACACAGATATTCAAACTCTTCACATGAATCAATATTTTCATACGGTATCACATTTAGTCTTTCTCTACGATAGCTAATCCATTCCCGACAGCTCTGGGAGAACCGTCGGAAGGACGATTACGAACAATAAACGAAGCCTTCGTCTTTTCATCTTCGTCCCGCAAAACCATTGTCGAGGAACCTCCCCCGTCATAATTCACGGCATCATAGCTACCTATTCCCCACATAAAATCGGCCAATTCGTAAATATCCAAACCCTCGGCATAATTCGTTCGCCGGCCATCTACCACCACGACGTACAACGTTTGTTTGTCTTCCGACAGTCCTATTGCCGTACGGGGGTGTGTATCGCACAAATATGTACCTATACTGCTGATCCCGTCATTAAATACACCTCGTTTAATCAAACAACCCAAACCGCCCAATGCTTGATAAATATCGGCTTTATGTTTGATAACATTGCTGGCAATATCGATATCCACCTTTCCGTCTTTTGTCATATAGACCGTAAATTCATGATTGGGATCTTGCCACCAATCGCTCAACGGATATCCGTCTTTCCAAAAAAGATGTTTCGGTTTAATTAAAGTCGTTTCACCTTTCGAGTCTTTTTCATACACCCAAAAACCACCGTTCACGGCAACATGCACCCGGCGTCCCGAATTTTCGAGATACTTCGTCTGTTCGGGAATCGTATTGACTTTTGTCGGCATGGTATTCACTTCACCGAACGGTGTAGTCGTCGCAATAGTCAATTTATTCACGTCGACTTCCGCCACATAAGCATGCTGGCGAGCCTTAGCCGTGTGAAAGTCAATCTCGGAAAATACCAATCCCGGATACCGCTCCTCTGTCGTCACCCGGTTTACTTTCACCACCAAATCGGTACGACTCAATATTTTCTTCACCAAGACCGAAGTCGTATCGGTCGTAACCGGGAACGAAGGGGTATTATCACCCTCTTTCGAAGGTTCGTCTTTCGATCCGCAAGCTACAAAACCGAATATCAAACCTATCAATAAAAGTTTGCTCCAATAATCTCTGCCTAACTTTATCATAATATACTTCAATTAATTATTTTTCAACACTTTGGTAAATTCTATACCACCCGACCTATCGTTGGTTTCCACCATATAAACACCGGCTGGCAAAATCGACACATCGACAGGTCGACCCGAAACCGCCTCTCCTTTCATTTGCAAACTACCCGACAGGTTATATATTGTATATCCAACTGTAAAACTATCAGAAATAACATAAAGGTTATCTTCCGAAACAAAAACTCTTATCGAATTCTGTTGTACATTAGGTTCCATTCCAGACTCTCCTGTATATTCATAAGCACCTATCATAGAGCCGGTAGTATTGCGGATTACGCCTCTCCCATCGACAGCCAGATTATCCGTATAAACTCCATTATCGTTTATGTCGATATAGAAAGTAGATTCCCTCAGAGCAGCAGCAGCACTCAATACATTCAGGTTATTATTTCCGCATGCAACGGACTTCACTTTTACAGTAGGTACAAATCCCCCATTATCGGATAACAGCAAGGATAATTTTCCATCGACGATTTCACTATCCAACACTTTCTGCAAATCCTGTACACAACGGTCATAATTGCGACATACCATATCGGTAGATTTTGCCGTAATATTCATTCTATCTGCTCCACCATACAAATTATATGTAGAGTTTTGTAAGGAGGCCGACTCTCCTAAATAGACTTCCCCCGCAGCGGCAGCCGAAGAAAAATTACCGGCGATTATGTTATTTACCAATCTCACCTTTCCCGAAATCACATGTACGGCAGAACCGTTGAAATTGACCGAAGGAACGCCGCTCGTCGTATAACACGAATCGGTATTGCCGACAATCGTATTATTCACCAAATTCAAACTTCCCGACCCCGACTTAAAATAAATAGCGCTACCTCCATTGGTTTTATCGGAAAGCGAACTGCTTTTCGCAGTCAACCGATTATTGACGAATGTATTATTGACAAATGTACTTACCATATACTCCGACTCGCCCATCTGCGTATAAACCCCGTTCCGACTACTGACATTATCGGCTATCGTATTCCCCGACAACAAGGAAAAAATCACACCGTCCGAATATCCCGAACTACCCTGTGTCGCTCGATTCTGCACGAAATAGGAATCAGATATATGCGACCGCCAACCCGGAGAAGCCAAATAAAATGCTCCACCCTGAGAACCGGATTGATTTCGAGCAAACATCGTCCGATTTATATTCAAATTTCCCCCGGAATATATAGCACCTCCATACGCCAAAGCATAATTATCACACAACTCCACATCTTTCAAAATGAGGTCTATTCCTTTCGAATAAATAGCGGCTCCGCTATTGAAGCCTGTCACATCGGCATATCCCCCGGTCAACTTCAAACCGTCGAGTTCCACAAAACAAGAATCGGCAACGGTCATTATATGATAGACATTATCCTCCGCGCCCGATGCAATACGACCCGACTCATCGGTCACATCGTTCCGGTTCAAATCCCCCGATAATTCCGTTTTCCCGACTACCGAAGAGAAACTCTCGTCATATCCGCCATGAATACGAACGCTCTTATACACGTTTACCGTCGCTTGCCGACCTGCATGCGACGATGTTTCCACCGGATAGAAAACACCTCCTGTCATAAAAATAGTATCGTGTTTCGAAGCGACATCGATAGCCTCCTGCAAATTATTGAACGGGGCGTTTTTCGAACCATCGGGAACAGCCGACGGAGTCGTGCTCACATACCACTTGCCCCGCTCCAAATTATCTTTAAATGTGCAAGTAATCAAAATGGGTAAATGATCGGAAGGCGTAATTCCTCTCCCGAAGTCTTCTGTAATCGTCTCGTAAGAAAGCACATTCACCCGATCGCAAAACACATAGTCTATGGGCTCTCCACCCGTAACGGCAGGATTCCACTGTGCAAACGTAGTACCCGGTCCAACCGGAGCCGTCTGCGTCACCTTGCGACTATCGTCTAAATAAGCATTGAATGTGTTATACATCGCTTTCTCCGCATAGTAGGCATTGAAGTCACCCACGATAATAGCGGGATAACCGTCTGCTATTTTCTGCATTTTCTGCACATTGATCCGCGCCCCTTCGGCACGTGCAAGTACGCCCTTATGGTCGAGGTGCGTGGAGAAATAGAAAAATACATCGCCGGTCGTCTTGTCCTGTAATTTCACCCACACGGTATTTCGGCGTACCGCCGTATCCCATGACAAATCCGGAGCCGCCGGGTTCGATGTCAAGAAATATTGACCCTTATCCAGCAAAGTAAACTTCCCGGCCTTGTATACGATAGTCGTATGCGTACCGCTCGTCTCGGAAATCGCTCCCCAAGAATGAGTCGCATAATCGTCGCCCAACAATTCCTCCAATTGAGGCAACATCTTGATGCTGTTCTCTTGCAAGCCCACCACATCGAAATCATGCTCCACAATATTTCTAACCACATATTCTTTCCGCACATTCCAATCTTTATCTCCCGTATCGGCCGCATTCTCCCCTCGGATATTATACGACCCCATTCTATACACAGGCGAAGCCGAAAGCCCGGCTATCATGCCAAAGAATACCACCGATAATAAAAATCTGCTTTTCATATTCAAAATAACTATCTGTTTATCCATATTTTTTGCGAGAACACTTTGCCTTCGGTCACTATCCTCACTATATACATACCTATTCCCGGAGCCGATATATGATTGCTGTTTTCGGTCAAAGAGATCAAACACCCCGAAACATTATACAACTCGACCCGATCAACCGCCTTACCCAGCAATATCGTCCGCCCCAATACAGACAAATCCAAAGACTTACCTTCTATCGTCTGAACGTCCAAAGCATTTTCATTATAATAATTATAAACCAATTCCACGGCCGGAATATCTATCCGATAATTTTGCCCCAACGTATTTATATCCATACCCAATGTAAAATGCGAGAGCACCAATGGATAATTCGCTATATCGAAAACATCGCCCAAAACATCGGGGAAAGCTATATCGCATATATTCTCTTTATTCGCTTCGGGAATCGGTAAATCGACTGCGACTGTCTTTTTCGACGGAAGTTTCAATGTACAAGAAAACGTCTTAACCTTCACTTCTCCCGGATTTATATGAATCCGTAATGTATCGGGCAGACTATACAGAGGAATATCCCCTGCCAAAGAAATCGTTTTCGCCGAAGTACTGTTATATAAAAACGATATTTGTAACCCCTCTTTCTCGGAATTAGTTACCGACGTATTTTTAAACCCGGCCGAGGTTGTGAAAGAAACTTTCAGCCAATCGGGAGTTCCGTCATTTATATTCAATACATGTTTCGAGGGCTCCTGCACTTTCACTTTCAGAGTATCCGACACTCCTGATATAGAGCCACATATCTCGGCCATTCCGTTTTGCAAGCCTTTCAAAACACCATTCTCCACAAAAGCTACATGCTCGTCCGAACTGCTCCACGAAAGCGCACTCGGATTAAGAGGCACTACCTCGCCGGTACTTTTCGTCATCGACACTTCCACCGGATACTCATAATGACAATCGCTCACAACCGAATCCAATCTGAAAACGATATTATCTATATCCTCTTTCACCACGACCTCCATTTCACAAGTATATCCGGCCGGTGTACGAGCATAAATTTTACCCAAACCTATACCGTCGGCAACAAAAGTCTTACCATCGGCTTTTACATATCCTATCCGTTCGTCACAAGTAATCGTATAATTAGACATTTCCGTATTTATCAACAGTCCATAGGCATTATACCCGTAAACGGTCGGACTATATTCCTCTCCTTTGGATATGACATGCGGAGGTGTCGCAAAATCTATTCCCCCGACAAACGAAGATGCAGGTGCTGTGGAAACCACGAATACACCATCGCCGACCTTACGCTGCACACCTTTCGAACTGGGATAGTTCCTTACCCCCAACATACTGGTATACAATGTGCTCGAACCTCCTCCATCTAAATTCAGTGCTTCATCGGCTCCGGCATATCGCATCAAGTCGGCTAATTCCCGGGTACGAACGCCTCGCGAAATTTCGGTACGACCATCGCAGACCAACATAATCAATTTCTTCTTATCCTTACTGTACCCAATTGAAGTACGGGGATGCCACTCTATGGCATCAGCTCGCTCCCCTTCCGTATTCAATACCTCCCCGTTTCCCAATATCTTGGGATTACCGGTAGTCAGATGCTCCACCATAACGGTCTCGCCATCAAACGACATCGGTAAATTCACCTCTACTTCGTCCCCATCATTCAAACTTTGAATAAAAGGCCCTGCCAAGCCTTTTCCGCTAATTACGTACCCACCGTCGGGAATCACCATATTGGTTCCTCTCGCCCATGCACCTTTCACGGTCATCTTACAAGGCTTCCCGGGAACTAAGCGTTCTCCTGCTTTCGGCATCAATGCGACCTCATAATACATCGGGAAAGAACTGCCTGTCACCTGCGTCACTTGCCCCGGCATTTTATCGGTATAGAGAATAATTTTATTGTTTCCGGCATTAACATTTACTCCCGATATTGCATATGAATCGGTAGCCGTAGTAATCGTCCCGGCAAAATCGACCGAAACATTGCTAAGGTACGGTACTTTATCGGACGTAATTCCAAAATGACGGCATATCGCCGATGTAGATGTCCTATAAATTTCACCTTCGGCGACCGACGCATGATGCGGCCTACCGACAATACTGGTTTTTCCGTCGTTCGCAGTCCCCGACATCGCAAAAAAACCACCGTTGATTCCCGCAAAATAAAGACTTTCGCCCTCCACACTATGACTTTCCGCCATCTGTGTAACAGTTTGAGCACCGGCTAAATGATCCGTAGCGCACACTGTTCTTATATCCACATAAGGATCGGTAAGATCTACCGTCAAATAAAAAACCGTCAATGTCGTATCGGGCCCCGTCAATAACAACGAAGTCTACGTAGTCCCGGGACCTATTTTAGCATGAAATGTAGTATCTACCCGATAGTCCGTATTCCAAACTTTCCACGTAACGGAAGCGTATGAATTGCATACCGTTAACCATAAAACCAGCCATAAATAAATTTTCAATTTCATAGTACGACATCAAACTTATTATTAAGAAAAAAGGTAATGAGAATGTGAAAATATGCTGCCGGAAAGAACTCCGGCAGCATACCAGATGAAAAAACTACTTAATTGAGATGTTATTTAATCACTTTGAATGCCTGTCCACCCACAGTCATAATATAAACTCCCTTAGCAGCAGAGGACAAATCGATTACTTCATTAGCCGGTACAACTTTCACGACATTACCGCTCAAATTGTAAACCGTCACGTCGGTATCTGCCCCATTCACTTGGAATATACCGTTACCCAACGTGCTTACCGAAACCTTGCTAACATTCGTCAAGCCTGTAATACCCGATGTAGCATCACCGTCATAAGCTCCCACACAAGTAGTAGCAGCGCGTTTGTAACCGCGTTGATCGACGGTCAAATCGATATTCTCCGGCAAACTCCATTCGGTTTTTAAAGCGTTCAGTTCATCGAGAGTCAAACTCGACATACGGGTAGCCGGAACCAGCGTTTGTGTATTTCCCCCATTATCACCGAAAGTAGTCTCTCCGAATACATCGGCATAGGTATATGTTTCCTTGTCGTTGCCACTCAGATACAAAAGTGATGTCGCTTGAATTTCGGGAGTTTGCGTACGATCCCTCGGAGTAGCCCAAGTGGTACAATACCATGCCGTACCCGAAATATTATAACCGCCACTGTTCCATGTGCCCGGACGAGTAGCACTATTACGGCTCAATAATATAGCAGGATTAGAAGGTGCGGATTCGCCTAAAACAGCATTCACAATATAATTATTCGCCATATAATTGTATCCGCCATAGCTCATTACCCCCAAACCGCGACCTACATCCTTTGTAGTATTGTTATTACCAGCAACCGTACGAGCTTCTTGTTCAGCGGTATAATCTTTATTAGCAATTGTATTGGAAATCATATACATCGTCGTTCCGGGATAGCCCATTACAACACCGAATCCTTCGGTATAGTTATCGGCAACCAAACTGTTCACCAAATAGAGGCGGACACGCTCGTCACTGCTACCCAAAAAGATCGCCGATCCGCGAAGTTTATTGGTATAAGCCGGTTTGCCATCTTCACCGTATTTATCTTCCGGATAATACTCAGTCGTAAAATAATTATCGGTAAACTGACATCGTTGCACAACCGCTGTCGTTTTATATTCTTTCTCTGCATAGCCAGAAACCGTGAACATACCTAACGCTGCACCTTTTTCTCCCGAGAAATTTTCCGAAAATACACAATCTGACACATTAGCATGAGAAGCTATTACATCAAGACCGGAAGGCCCCACATAGGCAGCTCCATTCTGAATGAATTTACACCACTGCATATCCAAATCGGTGTCAAACACCATCACCGCCCCTTTATAACTGCTGGCACTATCGTAGTTACGGAAAGCGTGTTTGAATGTAAATCCTTTTACAGTAACGTCCAATCGAATCCTTACGGTATCCGTAGGAGTAAACGATGCATTCTGTATATACCACAAGTGAGTACGGTTACCGGGAACAGCTGCCACATCGCTCTCGATAGCCCCTGAAATGACAGTTTCATAAGGAGAAGGATACGTAATATCTGTATTCGTACCCGTACTGGCAGGGTCAAAACCTCCCAAAAGAGTCACACTTCGATTAATAGCTAAATATTTGTCGAAATCGGGAGAGGACAATTTATACACTCCACCGGCAAAACAAAAGACATCGCCATCGGCAAAATTTCCTTGTTCCATATTCTCGGCAAAATAGTCATAACTAATGGCTTGTTCCCAAGAAGAACCGTCTGTTCCATCGGAACCATCAACTTTTATAAAATACGTTTCGGCCAACACGCTGGGCGCTGTCGCCAACATAAACCCTGCAACAAGCAGGCAAGAAGTCAATTTTCTTTTCATAACTACTTTTTTTAGATTAGATTATTGGTAAATATTTAATTTTAGCGAGGAGAACAGAGATAGTCACCTCCATTCTCCCCAAAATAGTTTAATAAGACAAGCCGTCTTCCCAACCCGGGTTTTGAGTCAAGCTATGATTCAATGTACGTTCGTCGGTCGGTATCGGCCACAGATAATCACGTTCCTCATTCCAAATCCGTTTCACATCTTTGTGAGGCCACATATATCCCTCGGTGTCATTGGTCAGGAAGAAATCCACACCCAATTTGTATTTGGTCAATCCCAAACCCGACGGAGCCTGATCCTTGTAAATAGCGGTTTCCTTCTTTCCGTCTCCGTTCAAGTCGTACTTACCTTCTCCGGGGAAATAGACACCATGATACTCGTTGGTAAGCTGTTTACCCTCTTTCCAACGAATCATATCGAACAAACGGAAACCTTCGAGACAAAGCTCTACCGTGCGTTCGCGACGTATTTCCAAAATCACACCGGTCATCGCACTTTTCGTCACATTGGGATAACCGGTCACATCGGCCATCAAATAGGGATCAGGATTGGCATTCGCCTCGTCCATATCGATATGAGCATCTTCCATTCCTGCCCGGTCACGTAACAGATTGACCGAAATATCCAAATCGTCCTGCGTCAACGTTCCCAATTCGGCCTTAGCTTCGGCATAATTCAGATAAACTTCCGCCAAACGGAACAACGGGAAATACATCGGCGATTTGTTGGATTGGTCGTATTGCGGCTCCATCACATATTTGATGTATTGATAACCGGTCAACGTATATTTAGACAAGGTATTGATCATCTCCTTCGTCGTGCCTTTCTGTACATAACCGGGAGTCAGAATCGTTTGAGACAAACGGGGGTCGCGACCGGTCACTTCGGCTACGAACTCATTCTTCTCATGCCCGGGTTTATCGGTGTAACGAGAACCGTCGGCCATCAAATAATGATCTACGAAACGTTTGGTGAACGATACCCGTTGATTACCTGTCATCGAATTGCACTGAGAATTATGCAAGATAGAAAGCTCTGTACTATAACGACGTCCCAAGATGATTTCCTCGACAGGAGCATCGAGACGAGCGAACAAATCGCGATACGGGGTAGAACCTGTCTTATAAAGCGAGAATCCTCCTTTTTGAATCAATTCCAACGAAGCGGCAGCCGATTGTTTCAGCATTTCCTCCCAATCACCTAAATTGTGATATTTACGAAACGTTCCTTCGAACAATGCAGCGCGGGATTTCAATGCCAAAGCCGTCCATTTGTTCACTTCATACGGAGTCTTCGTCTCGGGCAACATAAATATCGCTTGGTCCAGATCTTCCATTACCTTTTGCATCACATATTTACGAGAATCACGGGGTTTATACAACAGCTCATTATCCTTCGACCCGATTACTTCGTCGTAATAAGGCACATCGCCGTAACGCTGCACTTTCGTAAAATAGAAGTAAGCGCGCATAAAATGGGAAAAGCCATCATAATGATTACGCGCGTTTACATCGTCACAATTTTTACACCATTGGAAATACGTATTTATGACACGTAAATCCTCCCAATCCCATGCTTTTTCGGTACCGGGAGTACGATTGCCTAAAATCTCGTTATCCAAGATATTTTTGATGACATCGTCAGCACAAATATCATTCAGGGCATCGGCTCCGGGAAGCATGCCATAATAAGCGTTCGTCCACAGACGCAGCTCCTCTTCGCTCGAAAAATAATTTTCGGGAGCCATCGTATCCTCGGGGATCAAGTCCAAATCGGTACAACCCATCAAAGCAGCCCCGGTCAACGTACAGAATATATATAAATACTTTTTCATCGTTGTTCTGTTTTTAATCGTTAAAATGTAATGTCCACACCCACCGAGAAATTTCTCGAATAGTTATAAGCCATACCCGTGTTACCGTTTCCTCCGGCAGCTTCCGGATCGATATACTTGGTATATTTTTTCATCGGTGACCAATACCAAAGGTTCTCACCGGTAAAATAAACACGCAGTTTGGTAAAGACCTTTTTCAAAACCGGCAACGTATAACCCACTGTGAGATTCTTTAACCGGATATACGATGCATTTTGCAAGTAGCGGTCATTATTCACTCCTAATTGACTGTCTTTGAACGTCTGGTAACCGCGAAAACGGGGGAAATACCCTCCGGGATTCTCTTCGGACCAGCATTGATCCATAAAGTTCTCGGGAATAAAACTCGTGAATGCCCGGGAATAAGGTCCCCAGAAACCGGTGGAAAGATGATTGGGATACCAATCTCTTTTACCTACCCCCTGGAAGAAGATACCTAAATCGAAACCGTTCCAGTCGGCCCCTAAACGAAAACTATAATTATAACGAGGTGTCTCGTTACCGATAATCTCTCTATCACCCGGATCATATACTGTATCATCACCTTTATTGATCACATTATTATTGTCCAAATCACGGAATTTCAAATCGCCGGCACGATAATAAGGATCCACTTTATCCGACAAAATACGGGCGTTTACGAAATCTTGATTGATTTTCGAGGTATATTCAGTAGCCTCCTCGTCCGAGGTAAACAGCCCGTCTACCCGATAGCCCCAAATTTCACCCAAAACCATACCTTCATAATAGTCAGTAAGCAATTTTTCAGGATTGTTATACTTCGTAATCACCGTTTTGTTATCGCCCAAAGAGGCCGACACCGTATAATTAAACCGTTTCCCCATCAAAGCGAACGAATCGTTCCAGTTCAATGAAAGCTCCCAACCCTTAGTGCGCAAATCGGCACAATTTTCTTTGGGTTCCTTAGCACCGAAAACACTCGGCAACACATACGACTTAGCCAACATACCCTCGGTATCCCGGATAAAATAGTCGCCTGTAAAATTCAATCGGCTATTGAGGAACGACATATCCAAACCTATATTCCACGTAGCGATCGTCTCCCATGTAAGATAACTGGTCTTAGGATTGCTTGGATAAGCATATTGCAATTTGCTCGTCCCATCGAGCGTATAATTCAAGGTTCCACCTGTATTGATCTCCTCTAAATAAGCATACTCATCGACACCATGCTGATTGGCCAATTTACCATAAGAAAGACGTATTTTCGTATTATCCACTACGTCTCTGATAGGTTCCCAAAAATTCTCCTCGCTGATACGCCAACCGGCGGAAGCAGAAGGCACGAACACCCAACGGTGATCGCTGCGAAAACGGGAAGTGCCATCGTAACGGGCGCTCACTTCCAACAGATAACGGCTCTTATAATCGTAGTTCACCCGACCGAAAAAGCCGCTGTTACGCCATTCGGAGATTGACTGACTACGGGTTATCTCACCCGTCGCATTGGCAAAACTCGATAAATTCTCACTCAACAGATTCAACTGCTCCAACTTCAGATGAGTATCTCGTGCACCTCGATATTGATAACCGGCCAATGCCGTAAAATTATGCGCCTTGTTCCATGTGTGGGTATAAGTTCCATACACATTCAAGTTATGCTCGTTCGTCTCATAATGATTTTCCCGATAATAATCCTTGAAGTTACCGGTAATAATCGTTTTTTCCTCACCCTGTTTATTGGAATAGTGCAAATTATGGTTCCGAACTTTATTCAAACGGCCACGAAATTTGTAGCTATAATCTACCGTCAATACCAAATCCTTGAAAATATCGATATCGAAACGGTTTCCTATAATTATATACTTTTGATTGTTAGCATGGCGCGCGCGATTATCCACCAAATAGGGAGGAGTTCCATTAATGGTAGTATTGGCATGCGTCTCGGCATAAATAGCCTTACCTTCGGGAGTCTTGGCTGGCCACGATGACATCAAGGTTTTATCCACCTCCATCAACGTATTGTCTATGGTCGACAAACCGCTGTATTTATAAGAAGAGGAGAAAAAGTTCATATTGGTCGAATAGCGCAACCACGGCTTGATTTTCACATCGAGTTTCGCTCTTGTAGAATAAGTGTCATAAGTATCTGGGTTGATATTGAAAATACCCTCCTCACGATTATAACGACCGCTCACATAATATTTCACCTTATCGTTACCGCCTCTCACCGAAAGATTATATTCCTGTTGGGGACGAGTTTTACGGAACAGATAGTTGTACCAGTCGAAGTTGGCATAATAGCGATACGAACCGTCGTCCTGCAAAACGATCCACGGACGATCGGGATGCTCGGTCTTGTCGTTGCGACGCTCATACAGCATTTGCATTTCCTCTTCGGTATAGTTGGTAAAATTGGTCGCATATTGCGAATAATAGGCCTTATCGACCAAACTTACCTGATCGTAGCCCGTAGTCATATAATCGGTCGATGTCGTGTTTTGCGACCAACCGAAACGTCCGTTAAAACTTATACTGGCCTTTCCGGCAACATCTGAACCGGTCTTAGTGGTAATCAAAATCACACCCTTCGAAGCCGTCGCACCGTAAATAGAAGCTGCCGAAGCATCTTTCAAAATAGAAACCGACTCGATATCGTTGGGATTGACCATATTCAGCTCGGTCACTACTCCATCGACCATAATCAGCGGTGTGTTTGACGTCGATATAGACGATTCACCGCGAATATTCAAATTATATCCGCTACTGGAACGCCCGGAAGACATCTTCAAGTTCATCGAAGGATCGGCTCCCTGCAATGCCATGGCGACGTTACTTACCGGACGAGCATTGATTTCTTTGGCACTGATGGTTCCCACAGCTCCGGTCAAATTGACTTTTTTCTGCGTACCATACCCCACTACAACCACTTCATTCAGTAATTGATTGGATTCTTTTAATTTAACCAGAACAAAGTTTTTCCCGTTGACAGGAATACTCTGTTTTTCATAACCGACATACGAAACCTCCAACGTTGCATTGGCAGGTATGTCTTTCACAGTAAAAGCACCGTCGGCATCGGTCGAACGACCGATAGAGGTACCCGAAACTTTAACAACAGCCCCGATAATCGGTTGGTCATATTCATCTAAGACCCTACCAGTCAACTGATTACTGGCTCCTACGGACTGTGCGAACATCTGGAAACCAGACATAAAGGCGATAATCAAGAGTAAACAAGACCATCTCCTGTGCAGTGTGTTCGTTAGTAAATTCATAATTTTTTTGATTTATGGTTCTTATTAAATTAGAAGTTTCTATATATTATTATAAGGAATGAAAAATTCATTCCTTTAACAAACTATCTTTTAACTATTTACAACCGATTCTCTTTACAAAACAACATTAACACAACAGTTACGGCACAAGCGGATAGCAACAGAATAAACCCTCCGTCCCAACCGAAATGCTCGAAAATGTATCCCATACCGATATTGGCAAACACGGCCGATCCCAGCAAATAGCCGAACAACCCCGTGAAACCGGCAGCCGTACCAGCCGCTTTTTTAGGAACCAAATCCAAAGCCGAAACTCCTATCAACATTACCGGGCCGTAGATGAGAAATCCTATCGCGGCCATAGCTACGTTGGTTACCATCGCCGAAGCGCTATTCCAATAAACATAAACCGCCAGCATGACCAGCAACATATAAATAATAGTAACCGGAGCACGACGGCCTCTAAAAACTTTATCGGAAAGCCAACCGCAAAGTATAGTTCCGAAAATACCGGCTATTTCGAACGCAAAATAAGACCAACTGCTATTCGCCAAATCCATGTGCTTCACCTGTTCGAGATACATCGGCGCCCAATCTAACACACCATAACGTACAAAATAGATAAACGCATTGGCAAAAGCGATAATCCACAAAAGCTTATTATTGAAAACATGCCCGAACAGAATATCTTTGGTAGAGAGTTCCTTTTCCTGTTCGGAGGAATATGCCTGAGTACACTCTTCCGGCTTATACAGTTCGATAGGCGGTAATCCACAGGATTGAGGCGTATCACGCACCAGTAAATAGGCAATCACAGCAATGACTACGGCAACCATAGCCGGGAAATAGAAGGCTCCGCCCCAGACTCCGAAAATGGTAATACCGAAAACCGCCAAAGGAGCCATAAGAGCACCTCCTATATTATGAGCGATATTCCATATAGACATCTTTACGCCTCGTTCCCGGACAGAAAACCAGTGAACCATCACCCGGCCACACGGAGGCCAGCCCATACCTTGCACCCAACCATTCACAAATAAGATGCAGAACATAAGCATGATAGAAAGCGAACTGACCGTCCACGGGATAAGACCCATAACAGTCATAATCACTGCCGAAGCTATCAATCCCAAAGGTATGAACACACGAGCATTGCTATGGTCGGAAACTGTACCCATCACGAACTTACTGATACCATAAGCTATCGAAACAGCAGACAGAGCCCAACCTAAATCGGCCTTATCGAAACCCATCTGTTCGAGGGCAGGCATGGCAATCGAAAAATTTTTACGTACCAGATAATAGCCTGCATACCCGATAAATATACCGAGAAAGACCTGTAATCTTAACTTCTTATACTCCTTGTCCACCCGCTCTTTGGGAAGCGGATCGATAACCGGAGCCGGTCGGAATAACTTCAACATACGCTATCCTCTCTCTAAAAAATCAGGCTAAAATATAATTTTTTGCCAGACTGATAAAATTTTTAACTTGTTCCGTTTCCCAATTTTTATCTTTTCCCATTTCACGAGCCATAATAGCCGCTACACGAGGAGCCATTTCCATCGCAGCCCGAGCATCCATAAAGAGCGCCCGAACACGTCGTGCCAATACATCTTCCACCGTTTGAGCCATCTCCTCCCGCACAGCCCAAATAACATGAGCTACCCGGAAAGTATATCCGATATGAAGCAACTCTCCCAACGAGGCATCGTTTTCTATCAATGCTGCGATTTGGTCGGCATCGCTACCGTACACATAATCCCAAACCGAACGGTCCACTTCTTCCCGGTAACCATGTAATTGCATTTTACGAGTCACACAAACCCTCGGTTCCAAACCGATCAAAGCAGCTACTTTATTCACCGCTTCTTCGGCCATCTGACGATAAGTGGTCCATTTCCCTCCGGTTATCGTAAGCATTCCCGAATCGGAAACATATATTTTATGATTCCGCGAAATTTCTTTGGTCTTTTTGGAATCGCTATGCGTAGGAGCAGCCAACGGCCGCAATCCGGCGAACACAGACAATACATCGCTGCGTTTCGGTTTACGGGTCAGATACTGTCCCGCCTGATCGAGAATAAAATCTATCTCCTCGTCCAAAGGCTTCGGTTCTAATGAATTTTCATTCAATGGCGTATCGGTAGTTCCCAATACGGCCTTTCCATGCCACGGTACACCGAACAATACTCGTCCGTCCCTTGTCTTCGGTATCATCAAAGCCGAATTTCCTCCCAAGAAAGCGGCATCGACTACAATATGCACTCCCTGACTGGGACGTACTTTCTTGCGACTCTCCGGCTTATCCATTTGCATGATATCGTCCACATAAACACCGGTAGCGTTCACTACCCCTTTCACATTTACCTCATATGTTCCGCCTTCGAGAGTATCTTCCAAAGCCGCCCCGCAAATTTTCCCGGAATCATTCTTAATCAAAGACGTTACTTTCATATAATTGATGCATATCGCACCGTGGTCATGAGCACTCTGCATCAATGTAATCGCCATTCTCGAATCATCGAATTGCCCGTCGTGGTAAACCACGCCTCCACGCAAATGATCGTGCAGCAGTCCCGGCAGTTCCTTCAAGGTCTGTTTCTTGGACAAAGGCAAAGACCGTCCCAAACCCAACCGCCCGGCCAACAAATCGTAACAACACAACCCGATGGTATAAAAAGGACGTTCCCACCAACGATAGTTACCGATAATGAAACGCATATCCTTTACCAAATGGGGGGCATTGCGCCATAAGCGACCACGCTCATGCAACGCTTCCACAACCATGGATACATCGCCTTGTTGCAAATAGCGAACCCCTCCATGTACCAGCTTCGTGCTTCGACTCGAAGTCGCTTTTGCAAAATCATGTTGTTCTACCAATAGGACACGGTATCCCCGGCTCGAAGCATCCACCGCCACGCCCAAGCCCGTAGCACCGCCACCTATTATCAATAAATCCCATGGTCTCTTTTCTTCGGCCATCTGTCTTATCAAGCCTTCACGTTTCATTTTCTTATCTTTCGATTTTTGATTTCTTATTAAATCTTGCGATTACTTTCTTTTTATGTGACAAAGAAAATAAAAAAGCAAGTATAAACCAAGAAAAAATGTAAAAATTTTTCGTTTCGTTTTCTTTTCAATAATATTTCATTTCGTTTTCAAAATAAACTCTCAATATTATTTGTGCATTATTCAAATAAATTTTACATTTGTATGGAACAAATATTATAATATTATTATGCTTAGTATAGCCGAAAGACACAAACACATTCTTGACAAGCTCAATGCGCAAGGGTTCGTGAAAGTTTTAGATATCGCCCGCGAATTGGACGTGACACCTGTAACGATACGAAAAGACTTGAAATTACTGGAAGAAAAGAAATTGCTATTTCGTACACATGGAAGCGCCAGTCCGGTAAACCCTCACACGGCAGATATCAATATACATATTAAAGAGCGAATAAACAGCGATGCCAAACGGCGTATCGCCCATACAGCCATTCGTCTGCTCGATCCGAACGACTCGATTATCGTCGCCTCGGGAAGCACAGTGTATGCATTCGCCGAAGAAATTACAGACGATCTAAACCTGACAGTCGTCACGGCTTCGCTCAATGTCTCTACTTTGCTCAACCGTTTCGAGCACATTCATGTGATACAGCTCGGCGGAACATTGCGTAAAAGTTCTTTCTCGGTCATCGGCGATTTAGCCGCACAGGCATTCGACAATCTTACTTGTTCCAAACTATTTATGGGAGTAGACGGTATAGACCTCGATTTCGGGCTGACGACCTCGAACATAGACGAAGCCCGGCTCAACCAACGTATGATCGCAGCCTCACTACGAACGATCGTCCTTGCCGACTCTTCCAAATTCGGGAAAAGAGGATTCGGGAAAATCTGCACACTCGACCAAGTCGATGTCATCATCACCGACTCGGGTATTTCGCCATCGGTAGCGAAAAGCATAGAGGAAGCAGGAATAGAACTAATCATTGCATAAACCTCAAATCGAAAGGAAACAAAAGGGGCGGGAATAACATTCCCGCCCCTTTTGTTTATCTCCGAATCTTAAATTCCATATTAACAAAGAAAAGACCTGCTTCACACGACGCAAGCAGGCCTTTCACCAACGATAAGTGTCGCCAACTCAAAAGCTATTTCACTACCACTTTCCCCTTAACTAAACTACTTCCTTCGATACGTATCATATAAACTCCCGATTCGAGCTCAAATTCCTCACTTTCCCCATAGGCTTTGCGGCTCGCTCTCTGACGCCCGAGCGTATCGTAAATACCTATACTTTCGCCACCTTGCAAATTAACGATTCGCAATTGTCGTTTTCCCGGGGAATAGAATGTAGGCTGCTGCATTTCATCGGAAAGAGTTTTAAAGGATAGAGAGAAACGTCCCGTTTCCATTGCTCGATCATCTACCGTAAAACTATACGGCGCATGTTTCAAGTCCACTTTCCGTCCCGTCGATCTATCGGTAAGAACCACAACATCATAACGATCATATTCCGAATCTTCGGTCAACGATATTTCATAAATTCCCGATTCGCCGGTATAGATACCCACCGGAGTTTCCCCTTCGATATCGGCAGTTTGAGTATGAGCAAATCGGACTCCCTTTTCATTGTAGACATAAATCTGCGGAATCCTCGGGTCGAAACTCATCATTTTCAACGCATCGTTTCCCATGTCGAAATTCATGGGTTCTCCGTACACATTATCGGCAACAACCGATACATAGTCGCAACCCGCCGATAAATTACTCCCCGAAATTTTCAACTGTACACCGTGAGGAGCCGGCAACGTATTCAACGGGATAACAGGCTTGGCAAACAGAAGTTCCTCCGATTCCTTCACCGTAGCAGTCTGCGTGAATACCGCCGAGAAAGGAGCAATCGTGTTTCCTTCCCACGAATTTATCGAAACAAAACGGCTGGCCTCCGGGTCATAAGTATAGAGTATATGGTCGATACTCATTCTTTCGGTAGTATAAGAGCACAAATAAGGCACACCGAAAAGATTCCAACCCATATTCTCTTTATACGTAAAATGAGGACGGCCACCGACCAAAGTCTTCAAATTATGCTGTTTCAACAAAATACTTTTCCCTTCTTCTGCCGATTCTTCATAAACAGGCAATGCCGATGAAGATTTCGAGAAACGCACAGTCACCGCATCCGAAGCAGAAGGAGTCGCCATCAGATAACCGACATTCGCTCCCATCTGATTATTTTCAAACGCCCAATACTTACTATTCTGAGGAGCAACTACGCTATACAAATCTTCGGCTCGCTTAGCCCCGTCATACTCGTATAAATATAAACGGTTCTTGTCGTCCCCCGATTCATCTCCGGCCTGTATAGCCTCTACCGGTAAACCGTCTATCGTAACGCCGTTCAACATCGTACCGTTCCCGACTTCAAGAGAGAATGGCAGACTCACCATATCCCAAGAAGCTGTCGTATCATTAATAAGCGGTTTCAAATCACGCTCTATGGCCAGATTATAAAGCGATACAGCATGCTCTCCTGTCCGCAAACCCGCAGCATGGTGAAGCAACAAATAGGACGGTGCGAAATCTTTCGTAAGGGCATCGGTCAGCCTCACTTCACTTTCCTTGCCGACATAGACGACGCTTCCCGCATGAGGATAATAATTATCGCTCACGTTGACAACCTTCTGCGGAGTCGTATTCCAAGTTTCGAAACAACCGTAATCCGGGCGAATTACTTCACCTTCCCCATGAAACTTATCGGTAAACAGCCGCACATTACCCAGCACATCGCAATCGGTAGACAGATCGATAATATCGGTATATTCCTTACCATTCCTGATCTTAGGCACTGTATATCCACCGATAGTCGTCACCGGATTTCCTTCATGGTCTACACCTGTTTCCTGTAAAGCTCCTATTCCAAACAAGACTGCATCTTTCTGGTCGGATAGCTGATAACGCAAATGTGTATCATCGGTAATATAATCCCCGACATAAAGCGGACTATAAGCATTCCCCGATACCGAGGTCACCTCTCCATTTATCGTATTGATTATCTTTCCCGTACCGCCGATTTGCGCTCCCTCGCCGGGGGCTGTCACATGAATGGCTGCCGCATGCTCGTCCAATACGACAGCGGCGCTGCCTTCTTTCACCGTATTGTCATGCACCAAAACATTGTAGAGCAGCCCGTCCGTTTCCACCACAGCACCGTCGGGGTTCACATTATTATATATGACACTATTGACGATGGCAAACGAGTCGGCGACGATCACCACCGGGCTGTTTTTGCTTCCCGTAATATGAAAGCCATTCAATTCCGCCCAATTCTCCACAATCGTCCCGGCGGCATGGTCATTGTCCGAACGCACGACAGGAACCCCTTCCGCCTCTACCGAAAGGATACTTTCCGGTGCATTCTTTTCCAACAAGCCGGGACGTTGGGTCAGCTTCGTTTCGTTGGTTCCCCGGAATCCGCCATAAACTTTCACATTTGCCATCCACTGTAAAGTCGTAGGCAAAACGTAGTCTCCGCCGGCTACCCACACCGTACCATAAGTTCCGCTCTCTTCCGGGTCTCCCGAATAGTATGCCGAATAAATGGCTTCCTGTAAATCACCCATAGCATCGTCCCAACTGGAACCCAATCCGAATCCGTTAGGCTTCACATATAAATTAGGATAGAACAACCGTTGGTACTCATAAGCACCTATATCTATGCTGTTACCGGCTATACGACGATTGCCTCCGGCATCCACGAACATGACTCTCGCCAGCGAATCGCCGGGAGCCACAGGCTCTTCTACCGAACCAAACGAATAATACGCAAATAAATCGGTGTACCATTTATCGTTTTCCGCTTTATTATATGAGTCGCCTGTCATGTATCGATACCCCGTATTGATCAGTTTACGCCCCGGACGTATGTTATACTTTTTGTCCAACGGAGTCGCTTCATCGGGAGCTTCGAAACGGGGACCGTACGACATATCCTCATTGTCGGAACTTAATGTTTTATTGATATTGGCAGCCTTATCGCCCAATACGACACCTGCGGAACTATTCCAATAAACATACTCGGCATTCGGCTGCTCTGCCGTCGCATCGTCCACCTGAACGGCATTGCTGTACAGGGTCGCATTCTGCACATCTATCTGGTTGTTCAAATCTCCGACAGTAGGAACAGCCGAAGTATAATTCCTCCAAAATATATTGTTATAGATCTGCAAATGTTCGGCGACAAGCGCTCCACGTGCGTACAATCCGCCTTTGGAGTTATCGGCTATCGTGTTGCTGACAATGTTGCCCGTCCCGTTCAAAGCAAGCCCCCAAGCCTTGTTGGAATGAAGCACGGTATTATATATATTGCCTTTATTCAGATACACAGCCGCACCTTTTTCTCCGGCAGCCGTATTATCGACAAACACGCTGTTCCGAATCGTCGTACTGCCATTGGCTGCATACACGGCCGCACCGGTCGAACCCTCGCCTGTCGCATCGGCCGCATTTCCACCGACAAAAGTAAAGCCCTCTATGTTTACAGGAGCCAACGCCCCGTTTTCCCCGGCCGTATCCATCGACTCGTCTATATAAACGAGGTGTTTCGAATCGTTTCGATTTCCTCTGATATAAGTCGGGTACAATATAGGATCACGCAAATTATCCATAGCGACATCGGTCCCCGTGATGTTGTTGGGATATCCGCCCCTCAATGTCAAACTCTTGGTCGAGTATTCCAGATTTCCCACATCGGGTTTCTCCAAAACGAACGAATAACCGCTTGTCCCGTCTTGCAGGAACGGCACATAGTCGCCCGAAGCAATCTTGATATATTTATCTTTTTTATTGGGACTGAGCAACAGTACCTGAATAGCCTGATGAATGTTAGACGTAGCCCTTTCCCACGTTTCTCCGTTGTTTTCTTTATCCGAAACTGCTTCGGAACTCTTCACATACAGTATATTACCGCCGAAAGGAGTCAACGATACCGTTTCATATTCATAAGCCCCTATATCGATCGTCCCCTCTTTCCACTCTTTCACATCGATCATATCTACACCGTCTTTCTTAATAATGTGATATGTATCGGGTTCTTTGGTAATACGCCATTTACTGTTCAGCGTATCCGGCACATTCTCACGTCCCGACACTTCCTGCACGGCATAATATCCTTTGCCGGAACCATCGAGTACGACAGGTTCCGTTGTAATTGTCGTACTCTTCACCGAGCCGTCGGGATTCATTTCGATAACCGTATTCAGTCGACGTGTACCACCATTCGTACCCCGGTTAACCAGCGTCGAGAGCGAAGGCAGAGAGAAATCGGCAGAAGCGAAATAATTTCCCGCTCCGGCATAATCGCTGGGAAATCCGAACCGAGGCCCCATAACCGCTTCATTAGCTCGATCCAGAAAGACCTCGAAATTTCCTGCATCTTCATCGACATCGGCTGCCGAAGTAATAATTTCCCAATGATCTGCATTGATACGTTCGGCATCGTCATTCCCCCAGATAACCGTATTGGTAAGATTATTACCGGCTGTCGAAGCCGAATAAACGGTACTACCCGATGTTACATCGCCCGACACATTCTCGGCATGGGCATTACGCACGATCGTATTGTTGATTAACTGCGATGTCGAACCGGATTCGGCATAATAGGCCGAGCCCGTCGATGCCGTATTGTTGTAAATCACCGTATTGACGATGAGCGACTTCCCGCCTTCCCGCAGATAGACCGCACCTCCCGATTTACCGGGAGCCTCGTTCCCGCCTAATATAGAACCATAGATCTCTATATCGCTGGCATACACGGCTCCTCCCCCGAAATCGGCCGTATTGAGCAACAATTGGCAATTGCGCAAAGCAATCGGAGCCAAAGCACATAAAGCCCCGCCTCCATGATCGGTACACGACGAGTTACCTTTTACCATCTTTATTCCATCGAGTACAACCCTGCGAGTAGCCTCCGAGTCTTCATAATAAGCCACATGCGAATTACCGGAACCGCCGCCTATATCGCCCGAAAGAATCGTTTCATTAGCGTACTCGAAATCTTCGAGCAAGCCGTTCCCGTTCCAATCTTGACGAGGTCGCTCGCTCAAAAATGCCTCCCCTTCGTAATACTGGTCCGATGAAGGCATAGCCTGAGTTTCTTCTTCCGTAACGATATTAATATCCAACTCCGAAACCGTATTCCCCGACTGATTCTTATTGTCTATCGTTATATCGCTAATTTCCACGGTATATGCAGCTTCTCCACCGAAATAAGGATGAACAGAGACGAGCGAAAGCATATCGCCATCGGACAATGTATTTTCCTCATCACTAATCTCTACGGAGGAAGCACCGTCATATACCAATCCGGTCTTTAAATCCACCGTCAGTTTGTACTCTCCATTACTAACTCTTCCATTTATAAGCAAAGACTTTCTTACACCGGCTGTCGAATATAACTGTATACGCAACCTGCCGTCCTCGTTCCCTTTACTCAAATCGGTAATATGTATCGTTGCATGCAAATACCGATTACTCGGGTTTGTTCTTTCGTATTTCACTGCCTGTGGAAAACGGAAATAAGCACCTAATGATGGATTAAAATAATTATACCACCATAAAACACGTTCCCTCTTGTTTGTTAATACGACACCGTCGTTCCCCGAAACTGTAATAGATGCCCAATTAGAACTTGGACAATAATGCATACCGTATGCTCCTGCCGAATTTCCGGCAGCATAATAATCGGAGACATTGGAAGAATATGTATTCGATTTTTCCGCTTGCGAAAGATTATTCAAGCTCACCGAGGCATCATAAGGAACACCCGTAGAAGTCTGATGAAGAATATCGGTATCGAGAATTTCCGTCGATACCGTCGTGGAATTCTTGCGATTATCGATCGTAGCGCTATACAACTTCACACCAGCTGGTAATCCCGAGACGCGAACAGCCTCGATGACCGGAGCTGTCGCCCAATCGGTATTTCCGATAGCCAGATAGCGCAAATCGTAAATATACTCGGTAGTGCTGTCGGTGGCGATGACCGGCAATTCCAGCTCATGAGGGAGTTGGAAGCCATTGACCGTCACAACAGGAGATGACGGTGACTTCTCATCAGTCGTGAAATGCAAGAACCACGAAGAGGGTTCGTCCTCCAATGCCTTTACCTCTGGATAAAAGGTAATCTCTCCATCACCGCCCAATGTATAGGAATAGTCTCCTTTGTTCCATACACCGGTGGCATCGACACGCTTCGAGGGTTCCACTTTAAACGATTCTATCCAACTCTCGTAATAAGGCAAGTTACTGCCCCGGAATCCTCCGTATATCGATGAATATCTGTTAAGAATAAAAGAAGTTCCCCAATTATCCTCTTTCACCGAAGTTTTCGGGTTATACGTTCCCTTCGAGACCCATATCTCGCACCGGCGAGTATCCTTATTCGGATCGTGTTCGAAATTGGCATCATTCCCGAAATAATCGAGAGCTTGCTGTATATCGCCCAAAGCGTTTCGCCAACTGCGGCCGTTTGCCAACCCCTGTGCCGTTTGCGACACATACAACCGGTAGATTCCGTCTGCCCCCTTTTCGGCTTCGGTATCTCCCGCAGGGTCGATAACAAATATCCCGTCATAAGCAAAAGCTCCTATCTCGAAATAATCCCTCAAAGAAGAATCCTCTTTATAAAAACGATTCGTTCCGAGCAAATCGAGTCGAGAAACATGCAATGCCTCCATGAGCGGAGAGCCCGGCTGCTCGGCTCCGATACCGGCACGAATCAACGCCGATACACGTTTCAAAGTAAAATCGAGGTTATCGGGGTCGGTAAAACCGGGAGCATTCAAGCCCACTATGGTCGATGTGTTCTCATTCGTACTCGTCAACGCCATGTTTCCGAAACCCACGACTTTGATACCTTCGACCGCACAATGATTAAAGATATAGTTTTGATACCGCACGCCCGTAAAGGTCGTATCGACCTGCTGGGACATGTTTCCGTATATATTTTTTCCGTTACCGGAATCGTTCATCCAGAATACAGAATTGATGATAATCGGCTTCACGCCTATCGATATACCACCACCAGAGCCATTGTTCACAGTCGTGTTATCGACCACCGTACAATTTACGACCATCGAAGAGTCGTCGGCATAAATACCTCCGCCATTGGCTCCCACGTTATTATAAACTATCGAACCGGTAATCCGGCCGCCCGGAGCTAAGTAAACTCCTCCACCCTTATCGGAAGCGGCACAATTGAAAACGGCACAATTTTGCAACAATCCGTTCGACGTAACCTTAACGCCGCCACCCGACTGCCACTCGTCGTCAGACGGGTGATTGGCATTTCCATAAACGATATAAACACCGTTGAGCAAAGCTATTTCGGGGTTAGGATCGTCGTAATAAGCTGCGCCCTCGGCAGGCATCGTGGCGTTGTCTTTATGCTGCTTCATGCCGAACGTTACGACACGATAGGCGCTTTCTTCTGTCGAACTGCCGATCATACCGTTGAAAAAAGTTCTGTTCAAACGCATATTACGTCCTTCCACGGTCTCATCGTCAGAGATTCCCGCAAACCCTCCATACACCTCTATCCCTGCCGGAATAATAAACGAAGCGGTACGAGGCTGATCGGGAAGAACGACATCGGTAGGATAATAAGTGCCTTTCGCAACCCTCACTTGAATACGAGTAATATCTCTATATCGACCCGATGCGTACGTCTCCTTATTGTGAATAATATAACCTGCCCAGTTGAGAGCTTTTTGCAATTTCGCTTCGCAAGCGGCATTCGCCCACGACGAACCGTCTACCGTACCGTTAGCCGCCTTCGTCACATAAATGACTCCCACCTGTTCTCCGTCGATAGTCTTGATAGCGGGCATAATCGGCTCGCTTTGGTCTATTTCGTATGCCCCTATATCGATAGAACAGTCTTTAAAACGGTCGGTATAGTCCATATCGGTCTCGGGTAATGTAATCCCTTCGGGACTATTATTCCCGGCATTGATACAGGGTGAAGTGCCCTGTAAACGATAGTCGTTATTTTCTTTATTTCCCGACGAACGATCCACGAATTGCGGAACTTGATTGATAATGTTGTCTTGCGTCAAGTTAGCGCCAGAGACTCCCGATATAGAACCCGAGGGATAACAACAATGCGAAGTTCTCAACACTACATTGCTATGAGCCTGCACCTGAGACGAGCCCGAATTATTATAAATAATGGTATTGTAAATATTGGCCGCACCATCGGCAAACCAGTAACCGCAATAAATGGCTGCACCGCTACCGGAGTTGTCGGCAATCGTATTGTTATAAAAATCGGCTACTTCGATATAAACGGCCTGACCGTTGGAATTACCGCCAGATACGGAATTACCGGCAAATACGCAATTGTACAACGTACCGTAACGCATGTAAACACCACCGCCGTATTGTTCTCCGTAATCGCTCCCCAATGCCGGCATATCGTTATTGAAAAACGAACAATTGGAAAATGTTCCGTCGTTACAAAATGCACCTCCGCCGCGACTACGGGATGCTACATTATAATTGTTTCGGATAATACAGTTTTCGAGCCGTCCGTTTTTCCGCAAGGCTACCCCTGCACCGCCATCTTTTCCGTGACGTATTCGAGTTCGACCGTTTTGTATTATAAATCCGTCCCATATCGTCTCGATAACAAATGGATTCAACGCCACATTATTAGTCTCGGTCGAAGCCTGTCCCTGCGAACCCGCTTCCAAACGACCTCCGTCCTCATAATACGGGAAAGGCTGGGTAAGTACCCTACGAACTTTATTCGCATTGTCGTACCGACTGTTCAATTCATAGAACTGACTCGTCGATCCACCGGCATCCATATCGAAATAAGGAGCATACCCATCAAGCGAAGTAACAGCATTCGCCTCGGTGGTAGTCATCGTCTGTATAATCGTATTGTAGACGCGGGGATTGCGCTCGTCTTTCCCGGGTGTACCGGTCTTGGGAAATCCGCCGTACACTTGCACGGCATCCCGCATAAAGAATCCCCTACGGCTGGTATATTCACCCTCGGCTACCCACACTTCGACCAAAGCCGTCGTATCGACACCGACAGGTATTTGTACCGATGCACTACGACCGTTCGTTTGATTGTATGTATAATCTGTATAATTCAATGTCTCATAAGCGATCCGACCGCTTCCGTCTTTTTTCAACGATGTCTTGTATGCCTCGTTGACAGCATACTGCAAACCGGTAATATAGTCGGTAGCATCGCGGCTGTCGTATTCGATTTGATCATAAGGCAGGCCGTCGTCGAATCCATACCACGCATTTCCATTGATAGCGTTCGCCCACGAAGAACCGTCTCCCGTACCGAAATAAGAGGTTTGAGGAGAAGAGGCCGTACCGGCAGGCCCGCTACGCACGTAAAGAACCGAACCGACAGGATTCAGACAAGTAGCCTCATAAGCTCCTATATCGGGGGCTCCACCCACAGCGAAATTATGCCCCGTAATATCGGCATCAAGAGCCAAATCCGGATCACCAACTATACTTTCGTCACCGGCAATCACCAACGGTGATTCGCAAGTCGGTTCGAATCGTGCGGGACCGCCCAACGGCGTATCGTATCCGGACGAAACTGCACCGACATTTCGGGTCGGATTGACAAAAGCCGGATATAACGGATCGCCCTGAACGACGCTTAACTGCATGTTCTCACTCCACAGATTCCATTCTTCCGGAGCATTCTGGATAGCATTGTTACGAATATCGAGCATAGTGGCCGACCCCGTAATTTGTACATCTTCGGGAGCGATAATCCCGGTCGAAGTATTTCCCCACAAAACCGAGTTATAAAGTCTCAGTTGCCCATCCACCGCACAAATGCCCGGGGCATTGTTATGTATAATCGTACAGTGATTGAGACGAGCATCGTTTGTAAGAGTTATTGCCGAATAAAAGGATTCGCTCGACAATCCCGTATTGGTATTATTATTCACCACCGTATTGGTCATTACCAATTTCTCCGTCGTACCCAACATAACGATTCCGGCTCCGTTCGTTGCGACATTATTCTCGATCATGCAATTGCGGATATGCAATGTGCCATATTCGTGCAACACACCACCCCCGGTCTTGATAGCAGAAGAACCGGTCGATGCATCTCCGTTGACGATATGAAATCCGTCGAGAATGGCTTCTCCGTCGTCAGACATAGTCACCACATGATAAAGGTTCCCTCCGGCCAACGTACCGTCGAACACCGTACGGAAATCCACCGGATTACGTATCGGTTCGGCGACATCGCTCCCTGTCGGGACAAACGTCTGTCCGGGAACCGTAGAGCCTTCCGTACCTTCCAATTTGGAATTGAAACCGCCATACAAGGAAACGCCTCCTCGCAAAACGACCGACGAAGTGCGACGGTCACTACCGATGGCTTTCCATACCGGATTTATCGTCCCCTCCTTCACCCATATCTCACGAGGGCAACCGGGATATTCGGTATCCGGGAGTCCCGCCAAATATTCGATAGCCGAGTTCCCCGATATAATCGGAGATTCCCAAGACTCGCCCGAAAGGTCCGTATTGACCGACGGGTCGACAAAAATAACCAGTTTCTTTACACCGTTATCCTCTATGACACTATACTGCAAAGACGGACGATCGGAAGCGAAAGCACCTAAGACACGAGGCTCGACGAACGCTTTGCTAAGAATATCGGTCATCGCGACATAAAACTGTGTTTTCACCGGAGCATATCTGACATACGGAGCCTCGGATTGGCTGCCTCCTTTTCTTTGTAGGGCAGAAAATTCGGACGGAACCCAACGCTGTACGTCATAAATAGTTCGCAACGCATTGTCGAGCGTTTGAGTGCCTTCGACATCGGCAGCTGTCGTCTGGTACACGCCGGCCTCATTGTTGATAACGTCGACATTGCCGACTCTCACATTGGTAAAATCGGGGAAACTGGAATCATAAGCGATAGAAGAACGTCCTTTTGAATTTTGATCGGACAAGGCATACGTTTTTTGAGTCACGGTATTCACGCCCCAAATCGTATTGGAAAGATTTTGCAACGCCGTATTATAAACCTGTATCGAAGCCGGCACATTCGACTCGGCCGTCTTTCCGTTTTTCCCGTAAAATTGCCGAGTATGTTCGAGGGTCGCATTTCCCCAAAGAACCGAATTATAGACTATGCCATATCCATCGACGATCATACCGCCCGAATTTCCTTCTTGGTCGGAAGCCACCGCCGAACAATAGTTCTTAACCACCGTAGAGGAAGAAAGCCCTCCCAACTTATCAAAATAGACCGCTCCCGCATCGGACGAAGAGGTATTGTTGGAAACGAGCGTGTTCACCAAGACGCCCCGGTACATATCGTCTAACGATTCTTCGTATGCAGGATTGTTATACTCCGCCTCATCGACATACACACCGCCGCCCACGCGAGCCGTATTGTTGGTTATCACCGTTCTGAAAACGGTTCCGTTCCCCAATATGTACACGCCGCCGCCCAATCCGTTGCGCACCTGCACTCCGGGCGAAGCATTACGAAAGACCATGCTGTTCACCAACATTCCGCCGTTATTCATCATCACCCCGCCACCGCGAGTCAAGGCAAAGTTTTGATAAATGATACAATTCGACACGACTCCGTTCTCGGTCAAATAGATTCCACCGCCCATACGGGTCGATTCTCCGCGCTCGCCATAGTCGGCGCAACCGCCCGTAACCACGACACCGTCGAGAGTCGTCTCCACGGGAAGCGGCTTTGCCGTAACGGCTTCGTACTTCGTGGTTCTTTCGTTAAATCCCTCGGAAGCGAACCATACCACATGGTAGGAGTTGCGCCCGTAATATTGCTCCCATTTCTTCTCTCCGGCATTCCAACGCCAACCTTTCTGCGAATCGTCGTTCCGATCGACATCTCCGCTGAATATCGTACGATTGGCAAACGCCCATTGAACATCGAGATGGTCCGGGTCGCGGGGACGAGTCGTGCTGTTGTTTATCCCTTCGTCGCCGGTTTGTCCCCGGAATCCTCCGTAAACCGAGATACCGCTACGCATGATGAAAGAACGATGCCTTTCCGTACGCCCCCTTATACCCGACTCATCGGTAAACGCCGCCGTGGGGTAATACGTTCCACCGGCGACCCACACCTCTCCCACTACATTCCGGGCATATAGTTGATCAATCGCCATCTGCACGTCCTGTACGGCCAAACGCCACGTACTTCCGTCCCGGACTTCTCCGTCGGCAAGAGGCGGTTCGTCGGGCGAAAGCTGACGAACATACAATATATTTCTGCCCGAAACCGGCTGATATTGATAAGCGCCTATATCCAGCGTCTTACTGACGATCCTCGGCTTCCCTGCAATGTCGTAAGAAACATCGGTCCCGTAATACGTGTTCAATGTCGTCATCCAAGACCCCTCGGCTTTCGACAGCAGCACAGAATTTTGACGCAACAAAAACGAAACGCCCAAATCGGCATACACAGGCTCCAATATAGCCCCTATCTGAGTCGTAGGATTGATAAAATTGGGCACAGAACCCGTATGGTCATTATAAGGCAACAACGAAATATTATCGTTGCCTTTCGTTTCGTCCCAATCGACGATCGCACAATTCGAGACACGGTCGACAAGAGCATCGAATCCCTTCAATCCCGCATGGTTCAACGGGTTGATACTCCATATAACCGAGTTGGATACGCTGATCGAAGAACCCGCCACATCGGTATCGGCCGGACGACCTATACCATACAACTGGTTGTTGACAATCGTATTATTGACAATCGAGGTCTCATCGTATACACAAATACCGCCCCCGTTATTATTGTAAACGACATTGTCGAAAACGACTCCTGCTTCGGAATAGATGCCGCCTCCATATCCGAACCCGTCGCGACGGAATGCCGAATTGGATACCAACACCGAGTTATAGACAAAACACGGTTGGGAGTCCGAACCGCTATTCTTATGCATATAAACGGCTCCTCCTTTCGAGGCAAAATTAAAATAGAACAGGCATCGCTGTATGCCGCAACCGATACCGTCGAGCGATACACCTCCGCCGCGCCCCGAATTACCGTCTCCATCGGCAGAGCCCTCGACAATAGTTATCCCGTCGAGCATCACGTCCACACTCGACGGATCGAAAGTAACTACCGTATGGAGATTGTCTGTCCGGGTGGTATTCTGGGTCGGGTCGAGCGAAGAGAACATGTTATTCGTACCGACTACATCGTTTCTCAATCGGTCGCCCGATAAAATAGTCTGGTTCTTCAACGCCCACGGCTCCTGCCGGTCGCCTGAATAGACATTGCCGTATTCTCTCTCTTCGAGACTGTTCTCCCCCTCATAGACCAAAGCTCCTAAATCGTCGAACACTTGCCCGCGAAAACCGCCGTAAACAACGACCTGATTTCCTTTCAAGACGAACGAGGCACTCTGTTCATCGCCGGGAAGGAGTGGTTCGGTCGGGACATAAGTACCCGCCGCAATCCATATCTGCAATGTAGAGTTAATAGCATTCCATGTATCGGTAGAACGAAGAATCATTTGCAAATCGGAACCCTTAGCAGCATTCGCCCACGAAGAACCGTCGAACGTACCGGCTCCTTCGGGGGAAACATATATGCGTCGCAAATTGAAGGCCGGTTGAGCCGGCTGGATATTCGACTGAGCCTCTACCGGTAAGCTCGTCAGCGACAACAGAAACAATAGCAGCAATCCCGCCGAATATCCCATGCGTTTCGACACATCGGAAACACGGCCTGCAAAATCAATAATTTCTCTATTTCTTCCGTTCAACATAACCTATAATTCCTTTTCTATATCGAAGCTGTCCATCGATAATTATATTCCGTTTGCGTAAATCCCACCACATCGAACCGCAGCAAATAATACGGCGCAACCGCCAAGTCCTCGGGGGTATCGACGTGTATGTTATAAGTAGTCATCTTTACATAAGTGTCTGCATATACGCTCTGCACGACCAGCTCTATATCGAGCGTACCGCTATCGTAGAGATAACAGTCGTATCGCCCGTTAATCCATGCCGATTGACCCGGTCCCGAACTACCGGTAAGGCTGACCACGTGATCGACGACGGGGTCATTCGACCTCACGGCAAAGAATTTTCCCTCTTTGGGTACATTTTTCAACTTCAATGAAACGACTTTCGCCGACGTACAGTCCCCATGTTCTTTCTGTCCGGCTGGCTTGGCATTGTAATTGGATATAGCCGTCCCTATATTGTACATAATATCGACCTTAGAAGCCACCAGCCCGGCATCGATAACTCCCGAATGCTTCATTTGAACCAATTCGAGGTCAAGCAAAGTACCGGCATATAAATCGCGCGAAGGCGTGGCGATCGTCGTCAACGCCATCACCTCGTCTTCCGTCGACAGGGCATCCCATTCGTAGTGACTGCCGGCATTGACGATAGCATAAAACGAGGCGGTGCACTTCGGCACGTCTATGGCTTGAAACTCATAATAGGCCGTGCTTTCGGGCAGTTCTATATAATAATGTTCCATGTAAGCGGCAGCGCCGTTTTTAGGCTCTACATACATGAACAGGTTGATATTTTCGATGGCATCCGGCATCTCCGGCGATGTCCCGGGGTCTCCCGGAAGCCCCACCGCTCTCGAAATTTCCCGGCCGGTGTATATACTCAACGTCACGCTCGCCGTCTCCTGCGGTTCCGACGGACTGCCGGGCTGCAACGAGTTCTCGCCTCCACAGCCGCCGAGTAACCATGTAGCGAACAAAAGTGCCATTATCGCATATCTCTGTTTCAACATCAAAGCTCCTATTCGATTAAACCTATATTCGACAATCTGCCCGCATTCGGGAATATTATATATCCACATCGATATCTCCTCCCGGTTTCCAGTCGATAGTCACCGCCACAGTCGCCTGCACATTGTGACCGATATCTATACTGCCGTCGTCCCTCACCACACCGTATATTTCTATACACTCTCCGGCGGGAAGCGGCTCGGTCAGATTGATCGTATTTCGTGTTATTTTATCTCCTATGGTAACGTAAACATCGGTATTCCAGATAGCATTTTCCTCCGATGGGTTACGATTCAAAGACTTCGCTCCTGCTCTCGCCTCATTCCTCGACGGAAACGAAACAGCTTCGAAAAGCGCCAGTCCGTTTTCATCTTTCCCCGCTTCATTCATCTGTACGACAACGGGACGGTCGTACTCATAAATACTGTCGTTACACAAAAAACCGGTTGCGGTTTCATTGACATATCCCTCCACCCGTTTTACCGGGACGACGGGATCGGTTCCATAACTGAGGTGTAACCTCGTCTTGGAAATACAAGGCGTCAAAACGACCTCGATAAACTGATTTCTATCCGCTATCGTAAATCGTTCCCTCCCGACATACAGTTCCGAAACATGCGAAGATACCGTATCGGCCGCCGACTCATAAGACAATTTATAACGATCGGACGCGACACCGAGGTCGGAACATTTCACACAACTCGCCTGCGAAATATTGGCAATGGCAAAATGGTGATAATCGTTTGCAGGCAGGGTAATAGCGTAGATATTGTTCGACGGCATTCGTTCCCGCTCTACATACTCATGATAAGCGAGCGATTTGTTACCGTCATAAAAATGCATATTGAGATTCTCCATTCTACCCGAAAATGCCTGTGTATGGGTAGACAGTTCTATTCTATATCTGACGGTGAAATTGTTGCAATCGGACATGTTGTCGTCGATGCAACCGCTCGATAACGGCAGCAATGCGAAAAAGATTCCTCCGACAACCCATCTTTGCCAATCACCTGTTTTCATTTTCTCGATATTTATTTTTTGAGGAAATATCTCCGGCGAATCGAAACGCTCCCGATTCACCGGAGACAAATTTTACAGTTTAACTATTTTTTTCGAAATCAATCGCCGATAGGTACATCGATAACCAAACCGGCTTTCCAGTCTATATCGACAGCCAATGCCAATTCCAAACGCGGGTTAATCAGGTCGGGAACCGTATTGTAGGCTTTTGCCAACGAATTGATAGACAAGTTCGCCGTCGTATTGTAATCCTGCTGGAATACGCGAACGACTTCACTCTTACTGTTGTCCTTCTTATAAGTCAGCTTTCCTACCAAGTAGAACGTTCCGCCTTCGGGAACCAAATTGCCGTCTAAACCGTAGAATTGAGGACCGTCATTCAAGACCTCCAAAGCAATATTGGGTGTATGTCCCAAATCTTCTGCATTACCGGTAGAACAATCGGCCGTCTCGGGCAATAAGCTGTATATAAATGGAGTCATACCAGCAAAATCGGGAGTAGCGGCATTCGTCAATTCGTAACCATTGGTATTCATTCTGTTGTCATATACAATCTTGGAATAAGTATCGGAAGCAGAAGGATGCATTTCCCAATCCAGTTTATCGGGCAGACCGCCAATCAATATACCCTTTACAACAAAATTATGGTTGGTCAAAGTCACCTTAGTATTTTTACCGGCCGGAACTGTACCATCGGCCGATTTGAATGCAGCTTTCACATCGAGACGTGCCACACCGTAATTGATCGTTTTGTTCAAAGCAATCTTCGTCGTCGCTACCGTAATCGGCGTACGAGCTCCGCTATAAACACCATTATTCCAATTAGTAAATATCGGAAGATTCGAATAAGCTACCGGATAGGCATTGGTCCAATAATACAAAGAAGAAGGATAGCTGTATGCCTTCGAAGAACCGCTCGTAACAATACCCGAACCGCCGGGGCCGTTCTCATCGAACAAGATGATACCGTCATTCAATTTATATGCTCCTTTCGGAAGATTGGCGGGGAAATCTTTGTAAGCATCTTTTGCCAACTCTGTCGCCATATCATCGACCGATGCCTTTGCCGTATTGGCTGCTGACGTAGAGTAATCCGCATATAATTCGCCCAACCCGTTCGAAAGATACTGTAAAGCCAATTTCAGATTTTCCAAAGAAGCGCTATTGAACAAAAAGTAACCATTCTGCAACTCTGTTGCCTTATTCTTCTCCTCACCCTCTGTCAAACTACCGACATAAGTAGCTAATGCATCCGTAACATTCGTTTTCCACGCCTCTATCAAAGCGGCTGCGGTAGAATAGGAACCACCGGTATAAGTACCTTCGGTAATATTCTTCAAAGTAAACGCTATGTCGGCAGGCGTCAAAGAGGTAACCGAAGCATCGGGTGTCATCTCCAAGACACCTTTGTAAGCAGCGTCATGCTTGGCTTTACCGTAAAAAAGGAAAGCGATGTCGCCGGAAGGAATAGTTACGTCGGTAAACGTTTTTACAAAATTCTCGGCCTCGTCATTCGTGATATCAGAACCTGTCAACTGGGTAGCACCGGCCAACACCGAATTACCTCCGACATAATCGCCGTTCAAACCTGAAAAAGGCATTAACCTCAAACTTTCTATACCCAAGAAATTGTTGTTGCCTTGAACATCGTCGCTGGTAGCACGGGACACCGGCGAAGGAATAGCGAACGAGAAACTCGTTTTGACAGCATCTCTTTCCCCCACAGGAGTCTCTCCTCCCGGAATAACTTCTTCGTTAGAACAAGACGACAGAACTGCGGCAGCGGCAAGGAACATAGTCCCGGCTTTTGCCCATTTTGTTTTCATTGTTTTCATCTTCGTAATTGTTTTTGTTAAAAGATTAATAATCGTTTTCTATATTTTCCAAGTTTTGAATAGCTACTTTATCTCCCATAGCGGCTGCCTGCTTGAACAAGTCCAATGCCGTCGCTTTATCGCCCAAACGATAATAGGCTGTCGCGAGAGTGTTCAAACAGCGTTTGTCTTCCCGTATGGGTCGAAGCAAAGAGACAGCCCCGTCGAAATCGCCCTCGGCAATCATACCTTGTGCTTGGTTGATCTTTATAGCGTTGTAATCCGGCTCCGAAGTATAATAAACCCTCATGTATCCCGAATTACGTTGGTCGGAGAATACCGAGCGCAACAGTTCTTTGAAAGGCTCTCCACCGTCCAACCGGCGCAACAACCACTCCCGACGGCCGAGATCGGCCGTATGGTCGATAATATCGAGCATCTTGTCCCGGCAATCGAATGTGCTTTCTTCCACCCGATCGCGCAATTCGCCCCATGCCTCGCCCCCGTTGGCTACCTCGTAGAGGCTATCCGGCAATTCGAGATAACTGTTTACATACTCCTTCAAGACCTCGGCGCGAGCGCCTGCCAAACGGGTATTCCGGCCGAGAGGACCCTCGGGCGAAGCAAACCCGACAATCAATATCTTCCCGACATCGGAACGGTCGTCGGCATAGATCTGCCTCAATATATCGACGATTCTACCGAGCGTCACATCGTTGTTTCGGTAATCGCGACGTAAGTCGGACTTATCGAGAGGGAAATAGACTTTCAATGCTCCCCGATCCCTCCACACGGTCATCGAATCGGAATAGGGTTCGTACTCTGCCATCGGGAACAAAACCTTTTCGACCTCGGCCAACCGTTCCGCCACACTCGGTATCAATGCCACCGGCTGTACCGAAGGAACATAAGGAGGACGCAGTTTCACATCGGAACAAAGGAAGATGCCCGGCAAAGGTTCGACCTTACAACACCCCTCGCGCTCACATAACAGGCTGAGATCGACAGGGGCTCTACCCATCCATTTTTCATAAGGCAGCACGCAATCGTATTGCAACTCGCCGCCATCGACGGTCTGATAAAAAGGAACTTCATACGTTTTCCCCGAAAGCACGGCTTCCCGGCGGCGTAACTTTTGTTTACGCTTGCCTATAATTTCTATTTCGTCGAGAGCCAAAGAATCCACGCCGTTCTCGATAACGGGAATAAGCCTTTGTACATAATCGGAAGCAATCGTACCCGACGGAACCAAAATTTTGAAACTTACCCGAATACTATCTCCCGAACGGTGTATCGAAGCATTCTCGACCTTCACTTCGGCCCCGGCAAAAAATATAGCCCAGACAAAAACCGGCAGAAACACTATATATCTTTTCATCGCTTTCATTTCAGTATATAGATTATAGAAATCGCGGCTTCGGTAGGAGCAAGATAGCCTTTATGGCCGTCGCCTATTTTACGCCCGCAAGTACGACACTGGTAATAATCGAACGTATAAATCGGCTATATTTTTAGCGTGTTTTCCCCGATGAATTTTATTGTTTGTAAAGGCTTACAATACAAATAAATTTCAAAGTTTTTATTAATAATATAAAAATCAATCTGTTAAAATAAAATATAGTCATCGTATTTGTATTGTAATAATTCTAAAATATTGTAACTTTGTCACCGTATTTCAAATGGTAGTAATGGGGAAGCGGGGCAATAACAAATGATGCAAAATCTGTTATTGCCTAAAAATTAGAAGGTTATTATAATTGATAAAAAATATATGGGGCGAATAAAACGATTTGAGTTATAAAAAATATATTTTGTACTAATCCTCACATAATTAGACAAATAGATGAAGAGAATCCTAAATATAATTATAATAATATTATTATCGGCTATTTGTTTGACCGGTACGGCGCAAAAGATAGCGGTAAAGAGTAATCTCCTCGGTTGGGCTACCGCCACACCGACGTTGGGAGCGGAAATAGGATTGGACGATCGTTGGACGTTGAATACTCATATCTACTATAATCCATTCACTTTCAGGGATAACCGAAAATGGAAGCATATCCGCGTACAACCCGAAGTGCGTTATTGGCTCTGTCAAAAGTTCAACGGGCATTTCTTCGGGCTTCATGTATTATACACCCATTTCAACGCCGGACAAGTTCCGCTTCCTTTCGGAATTTTTCCCGATGTTAAAAAATATCGTTATCAAGGCAACACTTACGGAGCCGGGTTATCTTACGGTTATCAATGGATTTTAACACCTCGGTGGAGTATCGAGGGAAGTATCGGTGTAGGATACAAGTATAATACGTTGGTTTAAACCTAATAAATATATCTATTTATTTATATTTAGAAATATTATTTAACTATTCAAATATCATTATACAATCTACATTTATTGGGTTAAATAGGGATCTTCACATATTCTAAAAATAAAAAAAATTTGCCTACAAAAACAGAGGGATCTTAACCAAAAGGGATATATCGAGACCACTCGATATATCCCTCATTTTTAGATTCAGTAGAAAATTTGCGGGATAAGAGGAAAGAGGGGGACGCGCCACCCTGTTCCTGTATTCAAAGGTATCAACCTTCTCCCCTGCCGTGTCCCGTAGCATTACGGGGAATTGCAGAGCAACATAGGGGAAACACCGAAGAAACGATAGTTGCTAAGGAGAGGGGGTAAAAAACTGCTGAGTAGATTTTTGACTGTAAAGGTTAACCCCCTCGCCCGATGGGCACTCCCCCTATATTCCCTTACCGGAACACAGGGGGAGAGGGTGATGCATCTCTCTGACCTTGTTTCCAAAAGTATTACCCCCCTTCTCCCTGCTGTGTCCCGTAGTATTACGGGGAGTTGCAGAGCAATATAAGGGAGACACCGAAGGAACGATAGTTGCTAAGGAGAGGGGGTAAAAAACTGCTGAGTAGATTTTTGATGACATTCAACCCCTCCGTCACTACGTGACACCCACACAAAAGAGCCTTTCCCCGATGATATAAAATCAAATTTTCACACCAAACGGAACGCCTTGCGAAGCTCCTCGGATTGTTCGTCGGTCAGGCCTTCGGGCTCGAATCCCATCGCACGAGCCTGCAAATAAATCTGCGCCGATTTAGACAGCGTATCGATCATATCGAAACACTCGATCACATCGCTACCGACAGCCAATGCTCCATGCTTCTCCCACATAACCACATCGTAACGATCGAGCAACCGGATAGTGGCATCGGCCAGTTCGAGCGAACCGGGCAACTTATAAGGCACGATACCCAAACCTTTGGGTACGATAACCCGCGTTTCGGGAATCATGGACCACAACAGTTTCCCCAGCACATCGGGCTGTAAGAACACCCGGTTATGGGTCATCGCCACCAAATCGGTGGGGTGGGTATGCAATACGACCTTATTGTCGATGCCACGGCCTTTCAAATAGTCGTGCATCGAGAGATGCGAAGGAAGTTCCGATGTAGGCCGTACCGGATTATCGGCGATAATTTCATACCAATCTCCCGTATCGGAAATACGGATCACCGCCATATTTTCCATCGGGTGCGAAGCGACATAACGCATACGCCGGTTCGTACCTGTCACCAAAAAGAAATTCCCTTTCAATGCATTCATCACTTTGGGTAACGGGTATCGCTCGGAAATGGCAGGCAATGCCTTCTCTTCATCGGTCAATAAATCCGTAACGTTCACCGAAATATTTCCGCCGTTTCGTTCGGCCCACCCTCGTTGCCACAAATAGCCGGCCACTTCGGCAACATCGGCGATCTGGCATTCGAGTTTATCGTTTTTAATCAGTTTCATCTCTTTTATTTCATTATAAATTACTGTTTACCAAATTTGGGAAAACCGTCGAGAAGATAAGAATCAGCAACCCAGCGATCAATACGGTTACGGTCCGCCGTCCTACCCCATTCCACTCTTTCAACAAAATTCCCCACACGTTGCTGAAAATAACATTCAGCGACATCAATATGCTCCACGAGAAAGCCAGCATGACCGGCGAACCGGTGAAGAAACTTTTTCCCATGCCCAACCCGAAGAATTGAGAATACCAAAGCAAACCCGCCAAAGCGCAAAACAATAAGTTATTGACTCCTGTCGATACCGATACCGAGAAATACTCCCTGCCGGTACGATTCTTGATATTCTGCCACAGGCAATACGCCGCATTGGTGCAAAAACCGCCTAATGTAACCAATAGGATCACCGGGTTAAGGGCGAACAAGTCGGACGCACCCAACGCCAATGCCGTCTGCTGCACTTCGGCTCCGGCTTCGAGCCCGAGACTGAAACAGGCACTCATCATACCGGCGAGCAAGGCGACCGAAATTCCTTTGGTAAAAGCGAAATCGCGTATAGCTTTCTGCTTTTCCTCATCGCTCATATTCCGAGCCTTCAAACTACCCGCATAACCGATCACCGCAATACCGGCCAACGTAATGCACACCCCGGCCAACAAGACGAGACCTTCGCCGCGAAACAGATTCGTTCCCGCAAACAAAGCCGGAAGCAATGTACCGAAAGCCGCACAAGTACCCAACGAAATAGACTGTCCGAGGGCGACACCGAGATAGCGCATACTCAACCCGAAAGTCAATCCGCCCACTCCCCACAGCACACCGTACAAGACAGACATGAACGGAATACCCTCGAAGTAGAGTTCCCCGAGACTATGACCCGCCGGAACCGCCAGAAACGCACCCAACAAGGGGAACACCAACCATGCGAAAATCCCCTGCACGAGCCAAAAACTCTCCCAGCTCCAAGATTTCACTTTCTTGATAGGCACATAAGAGCTCGACTGGCCGAAACTCCCCACGGCAATAATCAATAATCCTATGAGAATATTCATGGCTCGTTACTGGCGTTTGGAAGTCACATTTTTCTCATAAGCCTCGATGTCGGCGATATAATCTTCACCCACGGGCACATCGTTCGTCAGGCAGAAGTAATCCCAAACAGCATTCCACGGCAGGCTCTTGCACTCTTCGAGCAAAGCGAGACGTTCGAAGAAACGCCCTTCGGCCTCATATTTGCGCAACAGGGCAAGCGGTTCGAGCAACGCTTGCAAGAAACATTTCTGTGTAGCCCGCGACCCGATGACATAAGCCCCGATACGATTGATAGAAGCATCGAAATAATCGAGACCGATGTGTACTCTCGAAAGGGCATCGCAACGAACCACTTCATGAGCCAAGTCGAGTGTGTCGTCGTTCATAATCGTTACATGGTCGGAATCCCAACGAATGGGACGACTCACATGCAACATGATTTCGGGCGTAAACAACAGCAACGAGGAAATCTTGTCGGCGATACTTTCGGTCAAATGGAAGTGACCGGTATCGAGAGTCACGATCTTATTGTGCTTCACGCCGTAACCCAAATAAAAATCATACGACCCCACGGTATAACTCTCGGCTCCGATACCGAAAAGTTTGGCTTCGATACAATCTTTCATATGCTGGTACTCGGTAGCGAAAATACGGTCGAGAGACTGTTCCAACAACCGACGATAATAGAGCCTGTTGACGGTCGTATCTTTGGAACCGTCGTGAATCCAAAGATTCATGATACAAGGATCGTTCTGATATTTTCCCATCTCGTCGGCAATCCACCGGCAACGACGAGTATGTTCTACCCAAAATTCACGAATCGAATCGTCGGGATTGGCAAGTGTGAGCATGCCGCTTTTGGGGTGGGAAAACGAAGTGGAATTAAAATCGAGCTTCAATCCGTTCTCTTTGGCCCATTGCATCCAACTGGTAAAGTGATCGGGAGTAACCTCGTCACGATCGACCCTCTTACCGCCGAAATCGCCATACACCTCGTGCAGATTGATGCGATGCGAACCGGGCAACAAAGATTTCACTTTAAGCAAATCGGCACGCACTTCGTCGATATTGCGAGCTTTACCGGGATAATTTCCCGTAGCCTGTATTCCGCCGGTCAATTCGCCGTCGGGATTTTCAAATCCTGAAACATCGTCGGTCTGCCAGCAATGCAGCGACAAAGATATTCCCTGCATTTTTTTCAACACTTCGTTCACGTCTACGCCTATGGCGGCATAACGTTCGGCGGCATACTCGAAAGCCGCCTTCACGGCTTGTTCATTCTTCATGATATTCTCCTTTCTATTTATAATAAATTACATTTCTTCTTGAAAATCACGTATTTCTCGTTCCACAGTTCGGTATCGCACGGTTCATAACGCTGTAACGAGACCGCTCCGGCTGCCAATCGACGCATGGAATCCCGATCGGCTACCACGCCCAAAGCCCGCAACTGTACCAACACATTACCCAAAGCCGTCGCCTCGGAAGGCCCGGCAATCACAGGAAGTCCGATAGCATTTGCCGTAAAACGGTTCAACAAATCGTTTTGCGAACCGCCGCCGATAATATGCAGACATTCGATGGGAAAAGATGCCACCGTCTGCAAGCGGGTCAAAACAAAGCGATACTTCAAAGCAAGACTCTCGAATATGCACCGCACATACTCGGCATGCGTTTGCGGTACGGCCATGTGATGAGACTTGCAATAATCTGCAATAGCCTCCGGCATGGAAACAGGATTGGAAAAGGTCGCATCATCGGGATCGACATAACTCTCGTTCGTGGCAACGGACTGTGCCATTTCCACGATTTGCGGATAGGAATAAGTCACACCCGATTTGTTTTTCCACACTTTCAGGCACTGTTCCAAAAGCCACAATCCGGTGATATTTTTCAAGAAACGGGTAGTCCCGTCGATACCGCCCTCGTTCGTGAAATTCATTCGATAAGCCTCGTCGGTGACAATCGGCTTTTCCGATTCTATACCCATCAACGACCAAGTACCGGAACTGAGATAAGCGAAATTCCTTCCCGATGCCGGCACGGCCGCCACCGCCGATGCCGTATCGTGACCGGCAACAGCTACAACAGGAATAGCCGACAATCCGATTTCGGCCGCTACATCGTCCCGTAAGTTCCCGATTATCCGGCCCGGCATAACGACCGGAGGAAATTTTTCTACCGGAATATGCAAAGGTTCCAACAACCGTTCTTCTATCCGGCAAGTTTCGGGATTCATCAATTGGGAAGTCGACAATATAGTATATTCACACACCTCTTTTCCGGTGAGCAGATAAGAGATGGCATCGGGCATAAACAAAATGCTGCGTACTCCGTCTATATCGATACTGCCTTCGAGACGCATCGCATAAAGTTGGAACAGCGAATTGAAATTCATAAACTGTATACCGGTCAAACGATAAACCTCTTCCCGGGGAATATGTCGGAAATATTGTTCGGGAACACCCTCGGTATAAGGGTCGCGATATGCACGGGGCAACGAAACGAACGAACCGTCGGGCCGAACACAGACAAAATCGACGCCCCATGTGTCGACTCCGATAGAATCGATTGCAATCCGTCGGGAAGCCGCCATGTTCAGACCTTCTTTGATAGAATCGAACAGAGAATAAATATCCCAATAACAACGTCCGTCAATCTCTTTAATCACATTGGGAAATCGGTTGAGAATTTCCGTCTCCAACCTTCCGTGTTTCATTTTTGCCAAAATGACACGACCGCTCGTAGCTCCCAAATCTATGGCTATACATGCAGTGTCTTTCATGTAAAAACAAGATATTTTATAATTTACGAAACAAAAATAGAATCAGAGAAATAGATTCGACTGATGTTTTTGATACAAAAACTTTCTATTTTGATATTCCGAAAAGAAATCCTATATTTGGGCTACTATGAATACGGAAGAGAAAAAATCGGATGCTTTAAAATACCTGAGAGTAAATGCTCGGGACGAAGAATGGGGTATCGTCATTACGACGGTAGGCTATCAATACGTTTCGCCGAATCATGCCTACCCGTTGTCGAAACACCCGGATAACTACAATTTCAAGAACGAAGGCAAACGCACCCTCAACGAATATCAATTGGTTTACATTACGAGAGGAGAAGGCTATTTTTCCAGCCGGTCCTGTCCGAAGACACACATAGAAGCCGGAACCATGCTGTTGCTCTTCCCGGGAGAATGGCACAAATATTACCCCGACGCCCGAACCGGCTGGGACGAACATTGGGTAGGGTTCAGAGGATCCCATATCGACAACCGGGTAAAAAGCGGCTTCTTCACCCCGTCGCACTGTCTGTTCAAAATAGGAACAGACGATAAAATCATAGACCTTTATCACGAAATCATGGACAAGGCCGAACGCGAGAAAGCAGGATTTCAACAAATCGTATCGAGTATAGTCTTACATTTGTTAGGAAGCGTGTACTACAAAGATTTGAATCGCTCGTTCAACGACGATCACATGATCGACATCATCAACAGAGCCAGAATCATGATGAAGGAAGAACAAACCGGGAACTTGTCTCCCGAAACCATTGCAGCCCGATTAGGTGTAGGATATTCTCTGTTTCGCCGGGAATTTAAACGGTATAGCGGAATTTCTCCCGGACAATATCAGCAACAACTGAAACTGGCTCGTGCCAAAGAATTACTGTCCTCGTCCAATCTCTCCATTGCAGAAATCGCATTTGAACTGAATTTCGAATGCGTGGGACAATTCTCGACCTTTTTCCGCAAAAAGGAAGGAGTGACCCCATCGGAATTTCGACGACAAAGATTCTGATTATAAGATTTTTACACATTCAACAATAGACATTCGGGTAAATAATAAGAAATCGTTCCTTATCATTTTACCTATATGATTTTGACGCTTTGACTTCAAAATTTGACGCATTGCTCTTTTTCATCTCCTCTTCCAAGTTACTTTTGTTTCCGAATCATAAATAATATTTTATCTATGAAAAAGACATTCGCCTATGCCTTGTTGATCCTTACGGCTCTCTATTCTTGTGAAGAAGGAAAACAGGAAGAACCCGTACTTCCCGAAACGACTCCCGATGAAATCTATTTAAACGTTTCACCTCATACACTCACTTTCGACGAAACCGACGCGTCGAAGAATATCATAACCGTCAGTACAAATACGAACTGGAAAGCAACAGTGGATAATTCGGAACTGAAAATAAACAGAACCGAAGGAACAAGCAAAGATACCTCCATATCCATTACCGAAGCTCCCGAAGGAAAGACTTGTAAACTCACGATTTCGACGATTCCCGCAAATGGAGAAAAAATGATTTCCAAAGAAGTGTCCATATCGAGAGCCGCGGCTGTCGTCACTCCCGACCGGACGATTATATATAACAACGATTTCGACAAAGAGACCGCAGTCAAAAACACATACTGGCCTTACCTCGACCAATTCGACGGCTGGAAAAATGCGAACGGAACCGGTAGCGGAGCCGAGACATACGACCAAATGAGCGTATCGGTCAGAAGCGACTGGACATCAGATTACGCCCCACCCTCCGACTACCGCCCTTACGCATCGGGGAAAAACAACATCTACTTTAACAAAGCCGGCAGCTTCGTTTCCATAAACAACATTAACATCGCTCAGGAAAAAGATTTTATCCTGCAATTCGGTAGTTCTGAAAACAAGATATTCGATTACGACGACTTGAAGGTCGAAATAGGAAACGGGACTTCATGGGTAGAAATAGACTATTCCAGAAATCTGACGAACAGTTGGGCTTTGACGACAAGCATGTTTTCCCTTCAAAACAGTTCCGGCACACTTAGTATCAGATTCACTGCCACAGGCGCCACACAAATGCGCATAGACGACATAAGATTGACCGACGGAGAACCCTCGGAACAAATCATTGTTTTCGATAACACCGTTTATCCGTTGGCAGAATTGCCTGCATACGAAAACGATGACTACGTCGTCACTCACTACGACACGCTCGGCAGTCACAGGGTACGGAACTATACTATGCTGTTCGATAAAGAGAAACACGCCGCTTTGTGGGTTGCATACCCGCTCCATTCATGTTATCGGGGAAACAGCGGAAGAACCGAGGCTTGGGCGGCAGACCCTCTCATCGAAATGTTATATCAGGCCAAAGTTTATGGAGAAACATTCTGCTATTATAAAGACTATTCACGCGGGCATCAAATACCTTCGGCCGACCGTACGGCAACCGACGAACTGAACAGCCAAACATTCTATGCCTCGAATATGACACCCCAAAACGGAGATTTCAACGGCGGGATTTGGGCTTCTCTCGAAGGGAAAATTCGAGAAAATATGTGCCAAGACACTTTATACGTAGTGACCGGTTGTTACTTTGGAAATGGATATACGACTACTTACGACGGATATTATGGAAACAACGCCGATCCAGCTTCTAAAATCTGTCCCGTACCTACCCACTATTTTAAAGTGGTATTGCGTACTCGTTCCGGGAACTCGGGAAAAGCCGTCGGTCAATGTGGCTCCGACGAGCTGAAAGCCATTGGTTTCTGGTTGGAACATCGCAACGACTACCCCCAAACATTTAGTACAGAATATTGCAAATCGGTAGAATATATAGAACAACAAACCGGGTTCACCTTCTTCCCCTCCGTACCAAAAGAAGTAAAAAAACAATGTACGCCGTCCGATTGGGTTCTCTGAAATAACCCCGGCTGAGACTGACAGCACAAAAAAAGGGGAACGGACCGTCTAAACGAAATGAACACGGTCGACAAGGTTCTTGGATTTTCTCTCCAAGAACCTTTTTTATGGACAAATATATATACCCGTCAAAAAACGCCCGGAATGAAATCCCAAGCTACGAGCCGAAAAAAACTCCCAATCATGGGCTCGTGTACAAATACCCGCAACTTCGATACGGGACAAATCGACGCCACAAACCGTCAACTCCTCCACAGCAGCCGCCCACAAATCGATATGAAAACGACCCGACGGATAACGATGCGCTATACGATTTACATCGAAACCCTCCGAGTCAAACGTTTGTACCACCTCATCGCCCACTTCGAAATTGTCGGGGCCGATCGACGGCCCCACCGCAACATACAGATCAGACGGAACCGTACCATACATATTAACCATCTCATCGATCGACCGTCGAACGATATGTCCGGCCATGCCTCGCCACCCGGCATGAACAGCAGCACAAGCCCTATGAACGGCATCGTAAAGCAAAACGGGGACACAATCGGCCGTCGACACAGCTATCGCGACACTCGGACAATCGGTCATCACAGCATCGACACCGTCTAAACAAGCTGTTTGTTCTGGTTTAGACAACCGAAAGAACTCGTCGGTTATAGACAGAACTTTCGTTCCGTGAATTTGGCGCGGAGAAATCAACGTATCGATACCTAACGAGCGACAGAGCCTCTGTCGATTTGCGATAACCCTATCGGGATTATCCCCGGTGTATTCACCCATATTATCCGTAGAATACACATCACCGTGAACGACTCCGTTACGTGTCGTAACAAACGTAACGACTCCCGGCAGTGCATCGAACGAAGGAAACGAATACCACCTGCAATCCTTATTCTCGTGTAAAACCATTACCAGTCTTCTTCCTCGAAATTATCGTCGCCCGACTCGTCGCCACTTTCGTCACGTTCCAAACCCGTATCAAAGTTATCTTCCTCCTCGACCCGATGGCGCTCATCGAGATTACGATGGGTCAGTGTCATCACCCGGTTTTCCTCATCGTTCAACTCACGCCACAACACATCTTTCAACTCGGTAATACCCTGTCCCGTCACCGATGAGATAAATACGACAGGCACATCGGGCAAATCGTCCTTCATCGCCTCGATCAACTCGTCGTCGAGCATATCGCACTTGGTCACGGCAAGCACCCGCTGTTTATCCTGCAAATCGGGATTGAAAGCGGTAAGTTCGCGAAGCAAAATATCATACTCTTTGTGAATACTATCGGTATCCGCCGGAACCATAAACAACAATACGGCATTGCGTTCCACATGCCTGAGGAAACGCAATCCAAGCCCCTTTCCTTCGCTCGCTCCCTCTATAATTCCGGGTATATCGGCCATGACAAACGACCGATTATCTCGATAGGATACGATACCCAAATTCGGTTCGAGAGTAGTAAAAGGATAATCGGCTATTTTAGGACGAGCCGCCGAAATCGTAGATAACAATGTCGATTTACCCGCATTGGGAAATCCCACCAATCCTATATCGGCAAGCAATTTCAACTCCAAAATAACAGTGCGCTCCACGGCCGGTTCTCCGGGCTGGGCATATCTTGGAGTTTGATTGGTCGCCGATTTGAAATGCCAGTTTCCCAAACCGCCACGACCGCCTTTCAAAAGAACCACCTCCTCGCCGTCTTGGGTAACCTCACATAAAAACTCGCCCGTATTGGCATCGAAAACCGCCGTACCACAAGGGACCTCTATGGTCTTATCTTCACCGTCTTTACCGAAACTTCTGTTCGCCCCGCCGGGTGAACCGTTACCGGCAAGTACGTGACGAGAGTATTTCAGATGCAACAGAGTCCACAAATTACGATTGGCTCGTAAATAAACATTTCCTCCCCGACCGCCGTCACCGCCGTCAGGACCACCCTTAGGCACATATTTGGCCCGGTACAAATGCATAGCACCGGCTCCGCCCTTACCCGAACGACAAAGTATTTTCACGTAGTCTACAAAATTCGACTCTGCCATAATTGATTTATTATTTTTCTTTTGGATTAAACGATACAAAAATAGTTATTATGCAAACAACCCTAAGTGGACACATATTGCAAAAATAGCTATAATAAGTGAAATTATAAAATCCCAAGCCAAACGGAATGAAATATAGCGGGAATCGATTTTTACAGATTATAAAATAGTTAACATCGATAATACGCGGCTCTATAAGAATAATAAATATTTCTATTTTTGAACTTTTTCACTATCCGGGCTCGAAAATAGTTTCAGATTGTATTAATATTATTATCTTTGCGGCATACTTATTAGATAATTTGAATTATTATGAAGAAAATTGTTACTCTTTTTGTCGCAATAGCGGCATTTTGCGGGTTCACTTCAAAAGCAGAAGAAGCTACTACTTTCGAAGTGAACAGAATTAAGTACACCGTAACCGGAGAAAATTCGGTAGGTGTCTCGGGATTAAACGAAAATTATGAACCCGGTGAGGTAAAACTTACCGAAGTAATTATTCCTTCCACGGTCGAAAATGCGGGGAAAAACTATACCGTCACTTCGGTCGAGGAGTACGCTTTTCGGTGGACATCGGGCATCCTGAAAATAGAACTTCCCAATACCGTTACCGAGCTAAAAAATAACGCCATCTATTACAACGATGATTTGGAAGAAATCGTTTTGTCGGAAAACATTACAAAATTAGGAGAATACTCTTTGGCATCGAACCGTAAACTGAAAAGCCTTGCCATTCCCGCCGGAGTAACTGAAATTCCTCAAAGCTGTTTTGCCAGCGACGAAGGATTGACGAGCATTACTTTCGCCAGCGATTTTACATCTATCGGCAACGGCGCTTTTTACAAAGCCGGTATGGCCGAAATAACGATTCCGGGAAGTTGTAAAACAATCGGCAACAACGCCTTCCAACTCTGTCCGAACTTATCCAAAGTAACATTGGGCGAAGGGGTTGAAACGCTGAACGAAGGAGCTTTCCGCGAATGTGCAAAACTCACGGAAATCAATCTTCCGGCAAGTCTTAAAACAATCGGACAATATGCCTTCCTCAACGATGTAATGCTCTCGTCTGTAAGAATTCCTGTTGGGGTAACCGAAATAGGAAATGCCGCTTTCTCGAATGTCGGTGTCACAGCTTTTGAAGTAGAAACCGGCAATACCGCTTGTCAAGCCATAAACGGAGTTTTGTATTCGGCAGAAGGAAATATCCTCTTGGCGTATCCTCTAAAAGCAACAGCCACAGAATACACGATTGCCGACGGTTGCTTGGGTGTAGGAGAAGGAGCATTCGCTCATACCACTCTTCAAAAAGTAATCGTACCCGAAGGGATGCGAGCTTTCGATGATAACGCATTCTCCGAATCTTCTCTCGCCGAAATCAATTTTCCCGAATCTTTGGTATTATTCGGTAATCAAGCTTTTGCAAAAACCCAGCTGACAACAGTTGTTCTCCCAGAAAACATGACAAACGTATATGAGGGTACATTCGCTCAATCTACAAAACTTCAATCGTTAACGATTCCCTCTGGGATTCGCACCATTGAGTCGTATGCCTTCAATGGGTGCACTGCGCTTACCGAAATACATTGTTTAGGAGCGGAACCGGCCACACTGAACTATTACGAAGGTTATGACCACCCTTTCAATGGTATCGATGCCTCACAAGTGAAAGTCTATGTTCCGAAAGGATTTAAATCGGCCTACGAATCCTCTGAGTGGGGATACCAATTCGACAATATCATCGAATCAAATACAAGTATTTTCCTACAAGAAAGTACCAACCCGGCGAACGACGCCGAAATGGAATCGATCGGGACTATTGAAATCACTTTCCCCGAGAATGCCTCTCTTGTAGAACAATTTCCTTCGGTAAAAGTAGTTAAAGGACAAGAGCTATACGGAGAACCGGTAGAAAACGCAGGCGGTTGGATGGCATTCGCCAGTGGTAAAAAAGTAAATGTATTCCCTGCCGACGAATATCAGGAAGGTCCACAACCCATTCCTATGGAAGACGGTGTAGACTATTACGTCACCATACCGGCCGGAATAGTAAAAAATGCCGAAGGTTCTTTGAATCAGAAAATCGTCCTTCACTTCGTCGGTAAAATCGAAAGCGGCGTAGACCAGATAGAAAGTAACGACTGCTTTGTTACAAATAACAACGGTACGCTCAATGTCGTATTAGGAAACTTAACCGATTGTACGGTCGAACTGTTTAATGCTACTGGAAACCTTATCAACAGCATTAGTCATGCACAAGGAACAGCAACTCTTCATGTCGAATCTAACGGACTCTATATTATTCGTATCGTATCGGGCGACACGATAAAAACTTTCAAAATCGTAAAATAATAAATCTTTTAGCGATTATCCGAAAAGGGGAGGTTACCTCCCCTTTTTTTATTCCCCTTATGCTATCTATTATAGCTTTTCCTCTTTGATAAGCTCTCCTATGAGTTTCATAGGCATCTTACAACTATACAAGCTCCCCTGTGTATAGCATTAAATACAACACAAAAACAAAGACTCATTAAAAAACGCGGGAAGCTGACAATCGCTCATTCCACACGTGGGCTTCTCGCATTGCCCTCAACAAGCAACAAGCCAAGCAGCTACCCACACTTTATGTATACAACACCGTTTTCACGCATGTACTACACACATGTGGGCGCCTACACTTTCGTCATCTTCCTTGTTGTATAGCCGTTATGAGTCTTCTATGATTAAAAAACAAGAGAAAAGGGGTACAAAATTGTACCCCTTTTCTCTTATCTTATCGGTCTTTCAAGAAATTATAATTCCGATATAACCGACTTAATAGATTCGAAAATATCATCGACACTACCCATACCCTGTATAGCACGATATTTTTTCTCTTTTTGATAAAAATCCTTCAACGGTTTTGTCTGATTGTGATACACATCGAGCCGCTTTTGTATCGTTTCCATATTGTCATCGCTACGGCCCGATACTTGTCCCCGCTTCAACAAACGGTCGATCAATTCTTCCTCCTCCACTTCAAGCCCCAAGACAACATCTACTTGGGCATTGCGTTCGGCAAGCATCCGAGTCAAGGCCTCGGCCTGAGCGATAGTCCGAGGGAAACCGTCGAATATAACCCCTTTCTTGGATTCCTCATGAGAATCGAGCACATGCGCCAAAATATTCACCATCAACTCGTCAGGAATCAACTGCCCCTTAGAAATATACGAATCGGCGGTTTTTCCCAATTCAGTCCCCCGGGCTATCTGTTCACGCAATACATCTCCCGTAGAAATATGAAACAGCCCATATTCTTCGATAATTCTCTCGCTCTGAGTTCCCTTTCCCGAACCCGGAGCGCCAAAAATAACTACATTCAACATTTTACCTTATATTAACCTATTAAACCTCTTATTTCTTATTCCGATACCACATAAATATCCTTTAAATTACGCCCCTGCTCATCGTAATCGAGACCATACCCTACTATAAAAGCAGGAGGTATTTCAAGAGCTACATAATCGGGCTTCACATCACATTTCAAGGAATCGGGTTTAAACAGTAACGTGGCAACCTTTATCTCTTTCGGATTATGAGAGTTCAATTGCTGCAATAACTGTTGAATGGTAAAACCCGTATCGACAATATCTTCTACCACAACTACCGTACGACCGGTGATATCTTGCTGTAACCCATATATTTGCTTCACCTCTCCGGTCGAGTGCATACCCTCGTACGACTTCATTCGGATAAACGATATTTCGGAATCGATAGTCATTTCACGAAAAAGATCGGCTGCAAAAACAAATGCGCCGTTCAACACACATAAAAAAAGTGGATTCTTACCGGCCAGGTCTTGATTCATTTTCGAAGCGATACGTCCCACTGCCGCCGCTATTTCGTCCCGTGAAATATACGGAGTGAAAAAACGGTCTTTAATCTGAATTTTTGTGTTCATTGGTGTTATACTGAATGTTTCGCAAAGGTATAATAAATCGTAAAAACTTGGAAACGATAATCTATATTTTTACAGAATCGCCCCCCGATCATCATTCGACCCGACAAAATACACCATTTCCTTTTTTCTCACTATATTTGCAAATAAGATGCAGTTCGGTATAGTCAAGTCGGAAATATAATTTCCGCTTGCCTTTGCACTCACCTTTCGCTATATTTGACCTTATCAAAAGACTCCATTGAGATGAAAATATTTACGACCCAGTCAACCAAACTACTCGATCGATTAACCATAGAATACGAACCGGTATCTTCCATCGATTTAATGGAACGAGCAGCCGAAGCTCTCACTTCCGAAATATGTAATACGATTTCTCCTTCCCAACGTATCTATATTTTCGCTGGACCGGGAAACAATGGAGGAGATGCATTAGCCACCGCCCGATTGTTAATTGACCGGGGATATAAACCCGTCGTATATCTTTTCAACACAATGCCCAACCATCGTTTATCGGCAGATTGTGAACAGAATCGAGAACGACTGAGGAGAACCGGCCATAACGATTTCTTTGAAATAACCAACCAATTTACACCGCCGGTTGTCAATTCCGACGACTGCGTGATAGACGGCCTCTTCGGAGCCGGATTGAAAGAACCCTTGACAGGAGGATTCGCATCTTTGGTACGCTACATCAATGAATCGGGGGCTTTTGTCATTTCCATTGACATTCCGTCCGGATTATTCGGCGAATGGAATCCCGAAGCATCAGAAGACCGTATTGTCAAAGCTCGATTAACCCTCTCATTCCAAATGCCCAAATTGGCTTTCTTTTTTGCTGAAAACGCAAAATTTACAGGGGAAACCAAAATACTCGATATACGCCTTCACCCTCGCGCCATCGCCGAAACCGAAACTTGTTATTACCTAACGACAGCAGAAGATATAGCTCGTAACATACGACATTCCCGACCCAAGTTTTCGAATAAACGGGATTACGGACATCTGTTATTGGCTGCCGGGCAATACGCCATGATGGGCGCCGCCGTATTATCGGCAAAAGCGGCGTTACACAGTGGAGTCGGATTAGTCTCGGTACACTCGCCTCGATGTGCCAATCTCATTCTGCAAACAACTGTACCCGAAGCGATTTTCTCTCCCGATAAAGGAGAGAACCATATCGAAGAAATTCCTGTCCACCCCCGTTACTCGGCAATTGCAATCGGACCGGGAATGGGGTGTAACGAAACGTCCGTATCGGCGCTCATGCATTTAGTCAAAGAAATACGCCAGCCACTCGTGCTCGATGCCGACGCCTTGAACTGCATTGCCCGTGAACAAAGCCTTTTAAGATATCTGCCGTCCCATACCATACTCACACCGCACATTCACGAACTCGAACGCATGTTCGGCCCCATGACCGACGATGCTTCTCGACTGAAATGTATCACACATGTAGCCACGAAATACGATATAATCGTCGTCTTGAAAGGGGCGAATACCGCCATAGCTTTGCCCGACGGAACCATACATTTCAACTCGACCGGGAATCCCGGAATGGCGACAGCCGGCAGTGGAGACGTGCTCACAGGGATAATCGGCTCTTTACTGGCACAGGGATACCCCCCCGAAGATGCCGCCATCATAGGCGTGTATCTCCACGGAGTTGCCGGAGACATAGCTGCTCGGGAGTCGGGAGAAGAATACATTACAGCCAGTGATATTATCAATCACCTCGGACTGGCTTTCAAGCAGATAAAATCCTATCAGGTATGATAGAATGTCAAAACATTTTATATCTTTGCATGAGATGCGAAAATAGGAAGCCTTCGGTATAACCGAATATTTTTAGATTCGCTTCTGACTCGTATTATTTTATTTCATAACATCATCAAGAGAATCAAATGAAATATTTTATTCTAACTCTCGGACTGTTCCTTACGACGAACATCGGATTTGCCCAAGAAACAAAAAGACTCACCGCCGAAAAGCATAACGAGTACGGACTTATATACTCTCTCCCGCAAACACATCTCGATATAGAAGTGGTTGCCACAAAAACGACACGCAAAGCCGGCCCTTATTACCAATATGCCGAAAAATATTTGGGAATACCGGGAGCCATTACACAAGACTCCGAAGAATGGGCGTTATCTTCCGTCAAAGTTACACCCTATGGAGTACCCGATCCCGAAGAACAATATCTGATGCAATTCAAACCGGGCGGTAATGGATATATCGTCTTAGATGAAAACGGACTTCTGCTATCCATCAACACCGAACCGGTCATCGATTCGATTGTCTCCACTGCACCGAAACAAAAACAAAAATCGCCATTAGACAACAACGAATATGCGAAAGTCTACTCCGAAGAACTACTCATGTCGGCTTCAACGGTAAAAATGGCCGAAGTGGCAGCCAAACAATTATACCGTATCCGAGAGAGCCGCCTCAATTTGGTAACCGGTGAAGTCGATGAATTACCGGCCGACGGAGAATCGTTCAAACTTATCATACAACAACTCGATGAACAGGAGGCTGCTCTCACGGCATTGTTCATGGGGACAACGCAAACCGAGACAATCGTCAAACATTTCGATTATATCCCCGTTGAAGAAGTTACAAACGACATCGTTTTCCGTATTTCGGATTTATATGGAATCGTAAAGTCGGAAAATCTCAGCGGAGCCCCCGTATATTTATCTCTGAAAATCACCAAAGAAGGAGAGCTACCCATCGATAACAAAGGGAACATAAAAAAAATGCCCAAAAACGCCGTAGCGTATGCTATTCCGGGGAAAGCAGAAGTAATCCTTTCCGACGGTAAAAAAACGCTTTTCAAAGAGAATTTACCAATCGCACAATTCGGTGTCGTATTCGGATTGGATCCTTCTATATTCACCGATAAAAAAGCCCCTTCTTGTGCGACATTCTATCCGCAAACAGGAGCTATCCGGCAAATCGGCAAATAATATGCTTTTACCATACATGAAAAGCGGGTTGGCAGAAGCCGGCTGCGACGAAGCAGGACGAGGCTGTCTGGCAGGTTCGGTATATGCAGCCGCCGTAATATTACCGCCGCACTTTCGAAACGAATTATTAAACGATTCAAAGCAGTTATCCGAAAAGCAACGTTACGAGTTGCGTCCCATTATCGAACAAGAAGCCGTAGCATGGGCCATCGGTATCGTCACCCCCGAAGAAATCGACCGCTTCAATATTCTCAATGCTTCGTTTCTGGCCATGCACCGGGCTATCGAACAACTGAATCCGCAACCACAGCATCTTTTAATCGACGGTAACCGATTCAAACCATACCCCGACATTCCCCATACTTGCGTCGTAAAAGGAGACGGTAAATACGAAGCCATTGCCGCAGCCTCCATTTTAGCGAAAACATATCGAGACGACTATATGAACCGATTGCATGAACAATATCCCATGTATGATTGGAATCGGAACAAAGGATATCCCACAAAAGCCCATCGTGCCGCCATACGCCAATATGGACCTACACCCTACCATCGCATGTCCTTTCAACTGCTTGAAAGGCAACTCTCGATTTTTTAAATACAATCATCTCTATACAAAAACCGCCGATATTAATCGGCGGTTTTCTATTCTCATCTTCAAAAGGGGAAAAATCATCTCTTCATGATTTTTTTCGTCGATACCTTTCCTTGATCGGTCACTACTCTCAAATAATAAATACCGGTCGGATAAGAGGACATATCCACTGTAAAAAGATTATCCGAAACATATACTTGACGACCGGTTCCGTCAAATATTTCTATCTTCTGAACATCGACACCCTCCACATACAAAATATCGCTTACGGGATTAGGATAAATACGGACCGACAAATCATCAACAACTTTTGTAATACCCGAACTTGCATCGGTAAACAACATTTTAACATCGGGCCACATGGTACTTCCAGAATACCCAATAGGAACTGCATTCGGATCTAACACCTCACTGTCATCAAAAGCAGAATAAAAGCGCGAACGTTGCGGATCACTGTCATAAGAGCCATACGTACCTTTGAACGATATATCGTATGACGTAGAACCCGGATTACCTTTAAGAATAAGAATAACCAAATTCCCTCCCTTATACGAATAAGGGGTAGTCAGCTGGAATATCCACTCTTCGTCGCCGGGTGTGGCAGAAGCGGTTCCATCGAACACCAAAGTCATCTCATCGGCCGGAATAGAAGTCTCGGACAAATCCTCCAACTCGGTCTCACCTACCCATATTTTCACAGGAATATTCGAGTAGCTTGTTCCTACCGAAAAGAATCGATACAATATCATTTGCAAAGTACCGCTTTTCAGTCCTACTTCATCTTTATAATAAATAGTCTCACCAATCGACTCACCCGCCATGAACGACACCGGAAGGACCGAGATTTCTTCATCATGATCGCCTATCGAAATAAATTGGCTACCCTCTTCAAGTACAGAAACCGATAGCTCCTCGGAACTGTTATTCGTTTTATCATCGTCACCGGCATATTCAATCTCCGCATGAATTTTGATATCACCCGATTCGGAAGGCGTGAATTTCATATCGAATACAATACTCTGCATTGTCCCGATTTCGACTCCGTCCATTTCTGCCAATACCGAGCCTGCGGCATCCAATAATTTTACTTTATAGTCTGTTGCAGCGACTTTGTCCACCCCTTTATTCCTTATCGTGAACGCATAAATCGTTTCAGACTCTGCACCGGGATACAAATCCCCCTTCAATGATACCGCCATAAGATCGTGCGTTTTTTTCTCAGTTACGGTTACGTCAGCTTCCCAACCTTCGTCCCGACTCATAACATCGGAGTAAAAAACAAAGGTGAGAGCTCCGTCGATACTGGTCGATTCCAAAGAAACCAAAGCAGAAGGAACAGAAGTAGATGTAAATTCTCCAATCAACGGCGCATTGGTGTCAGCCCCATCGAAAATATACAAATAATCGCCATACGTATCCGTCACAAATTGCTTGAACGAGACATGCACCAAACCGTTAGAGTTTTGAGGGCGTATCGTAAGCGTATCGTTCCGAGTGTTCGGATAATAGGCATTCGGTCCAGCAGCATCATAAAAATGATAAGTTTTTCCGCTCTCAACGATAGCCTCGCCGTTTGTCATTACAATCCAGTCAGCCGGTTTCACAATAATCGGAGCGGCAGTAGACACAGCTCCATTTCCCATATCGTTTACCGCATAAATCGAATAAGTATAAGTCCCGAATCCCGGAGTATCGGTATAAGACATAGCCGATGGATCGGATATTTCTATTTCATTCGAAGCAGAACCATTGGAACGAGTGATAACATATTTCGTAATACTACCCGGATCAAACGTCCCGCCATACATACCTTCTTCGGGAGCTTTCCACGTCAATATAGCCTCGTTATCTCCTTGTTTCACCACAAAATCGACCACCCTTCCCGGTGCATTTTCCCCTACATAAGTAGAAACATCATCGCTATCGACTCCACCATCGCCTTTGGAATTTACGGGAACAAACCGATAACTATATAATCCATCTTGTAGATTCTCATCGGTATATTCCATAGATTGTCCTATCTTATCGGACGAAACGGTCACGGTTGTCACCAATTCTTCTCCTCGATAAATCTTTATTCCTGTAAGTTCGGTCAAGGCTTTACCTTGTGCATCAAATGAAGGATTCCTCCACGAAAGAATAGCCGAATTGCCCGAAGCTACCACCTTACGGTCCAAAACTCTGTCCGGCGCTCCGACAGGGACATGGATATAAGGAATAAACATACTCGCCATACTGTCATCGCCATTTTTACCCACACCACCGATAACAGTAGCTGCACCAGTTGTTATATCGACCGTATAGAGCTTGTAGTCGCCACAATTCAGCCAATACAAAATTCCTGTATTTCGATCGAAATCCATACTTTGAGTAAAAGCTGCATTCACTCCGGTAGCTCCGATCAATGTACAGGCGGCTGTGGCTTTATCTATACGATAGAGATTATCGTCGGTAGAAATACCATACATCGTCCCATCGACATGGCAAGCCAATGCCAACATATAAACAGACATTGTCGAAGTTTGGAATGCACCTATCTGCTTCGTCTCTCCGGTATTAAGGTCAATAGTCATCAAATATTCGGCTCCATTTTTAATACCATACATAGTGTTCGTCGTGTAATCATACGTCATTTCTACCAAATGGACTCCATTGGTAGAAATAAGAGTGCGTGTACCATCGTTCATGTCAATAGTATATAGACCTTCCAACGACGATTGTGTACTCGGTTTTGTCACCTGCGCATACCATTTATAATTAAAATAAGTACCTGCATAAACAGCCCCCAGAGTGGATTGATCGGCTATGAGTTCTACAACTCCCAGATTATCCGACGAAAATTTCACCGGGCCTTTTTGTACATTGACAGGATTGCTTTGTTGCCAATTTCGATAAGCATAAATAGTTGTCTGCGCTTGAAGCGAGCTAACGACGCAAAAACACAGGAAAATTAGGGCGTAAACTTTCTTCATAAATAATAAAATATTAGTTGAGCGATTAAAATTATTTTATTCCAATACAAAAATACGTATTAATTCTAATAATTTTAAAGCAATTTTCGTTACATTCTTATATTTTATTATTAGCTATAATTCAATCGATTAAGTAAAATATGCGTTACTCAACACAACGATAACTACAATTTTATCTCTTGGAAAAGTTCCTCTACGGTAATATACTTATGCATCTTGTCATTGATTCGTTTACGCAAAACTCTAATGGCAGAAACCGAGACACTGCGACAAGCAGCACATTCCTTAGTATTCAATCCAAGAGAACTTAGACAAAAGAAATAAAACTCCTCGTCGGAGAATGAAAAATAAGCAGTAAGAAGTTGATAAAGTAAAGCATACTCTTGACGTAAGGATTTAAATAGCCTGTCCCGCAACGATATTGTAAGGAAAACATTTCCCCCTTCGATATATTCGGTTACCTCCTTAAAAAATTCCGATTTCACAAATCGTTTGTTTTTCTGTGCTGTAATCTCTCCTATCCGTTCTACGATCTCCCGTTGCAATGCCTCTGTTCGTTTTTCTATTTCCGTAGAAGTTTCCCGATTATTTTCTTCCTCGACTTCGATGTGCTGTTTATTCGGGATAATTTTCCTTCTAAAAAAATAAAACAGAAAAATACCCACTAAAACGACAACAGCAGCTGTACAAACTATACTTAATAAGGTTCGGTCATGTATTCTTCGGGAATATTCCACATTCATATTGTTTATCAACTCACCGTAAAATGCCGAATTGACTTTTGCCGGTTTTACCATTCCAGCGATAGAATCACACAGCGAATGATATAACTCGAAATATACACTATCGCCAGTCATAGCGTACAAGCTCTCATAGGCCGAAGTCTTCGTATAGATATAGTCACTACGAGCAGCCTCTTTCGTGTAATAAATAGCAGAGTCAATATTTCCTTCTCCACAAAAGATACTACCTCTTACCAAACAACTTTTATAGAATAATACCGAATCACGACAAAGAGGTCTGATTTCAGAATTATATTTCATTGCAGAAGTATAATCTCCCGATATCAGAAAATAGTAAGAAAGCGCATTTTTAGTTTTATAAAGTTCTTCCTCACTCTCAATTTGGGGAATCAACTCTATTGTTTTTAAAAGAGTTGTATCAATACCTCCCTCCTTATCTACATAGTAACATTTCCATAAGCCACGATAAGACTCAGAAAGCTGGCTTTTATCCGAAAGCATGGAATTAAATGTAATAGCCTTTCGGAACATTTTTTCGGCCTCCTCATTTATATTACTTTTAAAAAGCAACAAAGCAATCCGATTATAGTAAGCCCCCAAAGCATCAAAGTCTGATATTCGACTGGAATCCAAGCTACTAATTGCAGACAAATAATAAACGGCCGCCGAATCAAACATATTTTTATCCTCGAAAGCTACCCCTTTCTCAAAATAAGTCGAAGCCTTATCTGCCTCTACTACTCTATCTGCACAAGAAAACAACAAAATAAAAAGGGAAAATACCGATATGTAATGAATTAGCCTCAACATCTTTTAAGAACCATAAATTACCCTTCTTGCAAATTTAGAGAAAATATCCAACCTTACAAACAGTGATACCCGTCTCACCCTTAATAAAATCACAAAAACACAGGGCTCCCGTTTCCGGGAGCCCTAAATATATCATTTTATAGAGAAGACAAACCGACTATTCGGCCACTCTCTCCAACCATTTAAGCATACCTAACATTACACCCATCGATATCAAACATACGGCAAAGAACACTGCCCAGCATTGCCAAATAGGCCAAGCGTTGTACATAAGGGGACCAATCCACAACAACAAATTGCCCAATGCAGTCGCTCCTAACCACAACCCCTGACAAAGTCCCAACAAATGTTTGGGAGCCACTTTGGATACAAACGACAAACCGAGAGGCGAGATAAACAACTCGGCTACCGTCAAGAAGAAGTAAGTTACGATAAGTACCCACCAATGTGCTTTCTGAGACATTTGCTCAGCGACCGGGAGAAGTTTGAAATCGTCGGCAGAAGGATAACCTTTTAATGCTGAATAGATCACCAAGAATAAGAATGCCAATCCGGCGATAAACATACCGATAGCAATCTTACGGGGTGTCGATATTTCTTTTCCCCGACGGCTCAACCAAGCGAACAAAGCCATAACAATAGGGGTAAGCGTAATAACGAAGAAAGGATTGATTGCCTGCCAAATCTCCGGAGCGACTGCGCTCGAATCTACAAAGTCGCGTGCAAAGAAAGAAAGAGACATACCATTTTGGTGGAACGAGAACCAAAAGAAAATAACGATACCCAAAACGGCGAACAAGGCAGCCATACGTTGTTTGATTTCTTTGGCCATTGCCCGTTTCTCCTCGGCGGTATATGATTGAGACTCCACTTTGGTCTTTTTGCCCGGAGTAGGAAAACGTCTCTGGTAAGCGACAAAAATTATCAAAGAGATAACCATAGCGACAACCGACGCTATAAACGAGTAGTGAATACCCTCGTTAAAAATTTGAAGATAGTTTTGACAAGCATTCGCCAGTTCCGCCACGTTACCGCCGGCTGCCGTCATAAGGGCATTAAGGTTATCCAATGCAGCCTGACTCATTTGGGCTCCATTGTTAATGAACTCGTGGCAAAGTGCCGGAAGTTGAGCATTATAGGCCATTCCGTTCGCTCCCAACCACCATTCTCGCAAAAGGGGCGCAATAAAAGGAGCAATCAAACCACCCACATTAATAAATACATAAAAAATTTGGAATCCGCTATCCCGTTTGCTTTTCGCAATCTTCAAAGCCTCAGGACCTTGTTTTGCAGCCTCTGCCTCAAAATCGTCATACAACTGCCCCACAATAGCTTGCAAATTTCCCTTAAACAAACCATTGCCAAAAGCTATCATAAACAATGCAAAACAGGTAAGCGGAAGCAACCAAGCTATATTCGTACTCGTTGCTAAAATCGGAATAGACAACAGCACATAACCTGTCGCCATGATTATCAATCCGGTTCGAATCGTTCCTTTGTAATTCTGGGTACGGTCGGCGATAGCACCTCCCACCAAAGCCAACAAATAAATACCCGCATAAAAGAATGAATATATAGTACCCGATGTCTCCTCGCTTAGTCCGAATTTAGAACAAAGAAACAATACCAATACAGCATTCATAATGTAGTAGCCGAAACGCTCGCCCATATTCGCGAGAGCTGCCGCTATCAACCCCTTAGGATGTCCTTTAAACATAATAACAGATTTTAAGTATTAAATAAATTAATTGTTTTTCACTTTAAAAGCCAACGCATACATGCGCATTTGTTTAACCATAGCCACAAGCCCGTTCGAGCGAGTCGGCGATAAATGCTCGTTCAACCCTATCCTGTCGATAAAATAAAGATGAGCATTCAAGATCTCATCGGGAGTATGGCCGGATAAAACCCGCACCAACAACGAAACTATCCCCTTCACAATAATCGCGTCGCTCTCGGCCTCAAAATCGATACGGCCGTCGCTATAATCGGCCTGCAACCACACTCGGCTTTGGCAACCTTCGATTAAATTTTCGGGAGTTTTGTATTTTTCGTCCAAAGGAGGAAGGGCATTGCCCAAATCGATCAGCAACGCATATTTGTCCATCCAATCGTCGAATACCGAAAACTCCTCTATAATCTCGTCTTGTATTTCGTCGATACTTTTCATATTATTCATTTTTCAATCATTCTTCATAAAGAACCGTCAACACGGTCTGGCCTACGGCTTTCAACGTCGACCGATCTATATTTCTCATTGTATCGTCCACCGTATGCCAATAAGGAGGAAAACCCGTCTCTGTATCTCGATGACATGGAATAATATCGATGCTGGGTATTCCATAACGGTTTACATACAAATGGTCATCGGTAACATATCCGCCGTCCTCCTCGATAAAATAGTTTCCGTACCCCAATCGCTTCGCCGTATCCCATACTTGCGCCACAATTCCGGAAGCATAATACTTCGAAAATAACTCTCGTCGAAATTGTGCCCCGGCTCCGCCCACCATATCGAGTAAGATCCCGAATCGGGCCCGATATCCCGGCTTATGAGGCCGACGTGTCCAATACTGTGTACCCAATGCCCATGTGTTTTCGTCACTCGACTCGCTCCAATAGGGAACACCGTAATCCTCGGCATCGAAAAAGGCTATATCGACACCCGTGTCGGGCTGTCTCTTCCCTATCTGACGAGCTATTTCAAGCAATACGCCCACGCCACTCGCACCGTCGTCGGCTCCGGCGATAGGCTGACGATGTTTACTCTTATCCGGGTCGTTATCGGCGTATGGACGAGAATCCCAATGAGCGAACAATAAAATGCGATTTTTCTTTTCGAGAGAAAACGAACCTATGATATTCCGTATAGAAAGCTCTGTCCCGTCATAAGCCGTAACCGTTCCTTGCTGCACTTCTACGACAGCGCCATGCCGAGCCAGCTCGGAAGATAAATAATCGGCCGTTGCCAAATGTGCCGGAGTGTTGGGCACTCTGAAACCGAACTGCACTTGACGTTCGATATAAGCATAAGCACTATCTGTATCAAAAGAAGGAACCTCTATCGACACGCTATCCGTATCCTTTTCCTCGCTATTTTTTACCGACTTTGCAGAACAAGCGACCAACCCGACAATTAAAATTAAATACCCGGCCTTACGGTTTACTGTTTTCATCATGCTCAAAAATAAACATTCTGATAAAAACTCGCAAATATCCCGGCTATTTTATACAAAAAGATAAATCCACCGACCGCTCACCGACAGAAAACACGACATCTGCCCCCTCGATCATCGGCAAATTATCCGAGACATGTCCCACCGGAAAATCGAAACATACCGGATAATCATACTCATCGACCATTTTACGAATCAACTCATACAATGTACCACCTAGACCTTCGTTCTCGGTATACTCGGTAAACCTACCCACGATCAATCCCGACAACGAAGCCAAACGACCGGACAGTTTCAAGTTATAAAGCATACGTTCTATTTTGTAAGGAGGCTCGGCTATATCTTCTATAAACAAAACCGTTCCAGGCAAAAATATATCATACGGAGTAGAAATCAATCCGCACAAAACCGCCATATTTCCACCCACCAACATTCCCTGTCCCTCACCGCAACGGTTCAAAGGGTGAGGATTTTCCTTGTATTCGGGAATTTCTCCGGATAAAATTTGCCGTAAATAGTGCGTACAACGATTATCCGCCGGCTCGGTAGTCAAATGCTTGCACATGGGAGCATGCAACGACATCACCCCACGGCTCACACAGAGAGCATGCAAAGCCGATATGTCGCTGAATCCGATAATCCACTTCGGATTCCGAGCAATATCATCGGTCAATCCGTCCAACAAATGAACAGCCCCATATCCGCCACGGCTGCACAAGACAGCCTTCACAGCAGGATCGTACAACGCATGGCGAAAATCGTTCATTCGTTCATCTATCGTCCCCGAATAAAGGCCCGAATGATCCAGACAGTGAGAAGAAACAGTCACACCGAGCGACCAACTTTCCAAAACGCCGGTCGCCCCTTTCACATAATCGGGATTGATAATACTCGCAGGCGAAACAATGGAAACGCTATCGCCGGGGCATAAAAATTGAGGTCTGTACATCATCAAAAATCCAATATTTTAAATCGTTTCTTATCCGACTCCTGTACATAATGTTGATAATGCCACCATTCATTAGGAAGCGGATAAAGCTCTTGTTCTCGCATGACTGCATACAAAAATCGTCGATTGTGATAAGCCGCCTCGCTTATCCTACCTGTCTTCAATAAATAATCGTCGTCGACCGTATGCGCTTCTTCTCCAAAAAAATCATACGGACTGCCCATATCCAATGCGACGCCATCGCTACCGAGTATCGATAAATCGACAGCCATGCCGTAATTATGGAAGCCTCCCTCATTGTAAGGATTAGCCACATACTGCTCTTGCGGTGTACCTCGCACTCGCTCGAACATTCTGCGCTGTATGCTTAACGGACGGGCGGCATCGTAAATCACCAACCTATATCCCGGCTTTAACTCCTGTAACCGGGCATGTACCCGGGCCAGCCGTGAAATCATATGAGGCAACAGATAGGCTTTTCTCAAATCGGGATATAAAATTTCACCCATAAAATTATCGGCCGTAGCGTATTTCAAATCTACGACCACATCGGGAATGGCAGTTTGAATATCGACCAACCCCGCCTGCTCGAAATATTCCTCATAGTTGATCACCATACGGCTGTAAATCCATTATTGGGTAATAAAATCTCATTATTGTTTTCTCCGTGCCTAAACGAGTATCTGTTATGGCCATACGACTCTATCCGATAATTATCGGTAAAACTTACTAAATGAAGCTCTTCCTTAGAGGAAGGTAAAGAAATAGACACATCGGCATGGCGTGTGAGCTCGGGCACTTTAAAGTAGAATTCCCGGCGTAATGTAGGATAAGAACATTTTATCTTAGCATCGAAATATACATACTCTCCATCGATACATAATACTCTGTCGGGAATATCAGTGGTAAGTTTGATACCTATTGTTGCCGAATTTTCCAACTTCACGAGCTCCGCTTCTATGTCTCTTACGCAAATTGGAACATTTCCCAAATAAAATTCTACCGAATAGTTCAATAAAGAAACTGCATTTTCAACATTCAACGACTCAATAAAAGAAAGACACGACAATTCTTCTCTCAAAAAGAAAACCTCGCCTTGCTCTTTCTGGAAGAAAGGATTCTCATTAAAAGCAAAAAAGCATGAAAATTTGGTCAACTTATTCTCCGTTCCTTTCTTCAAATATTTCTTATAACGCAAAGATTGCGATATGCAAAATCCAGCATCTTTACATCTCATGTACTGTCCAGCCTCATCGTAGAGTTCGTCTTTTCGATTAGGAATAATTTGAATATCATATACCATATCGTCTCTGTATGACGGGTTCTTTAAGATAGACGAAAATACCCCCTGCATATTCTTCGCTAAAAGACTACCTAGCAATCGCTCGCTACAATTATTCACGACATCAATCACTTCTTTGGAATCATACTTCTGAATAATATCCAATTCAGCGCCCAACGATTTAACAATACTATCATCGACCTCATTTCGAAACTCTTCCTTCACTCGTTGTTGCTGACGATCCAAAAGAGGTTTTATCTCTTCGACTATACTCTGGGCAGAGGTTCTTTTCGTAAGTAACTGATAGGTTAACGTAAACAAGAAAAATGCAATAGTCGTACTTATAATAGACGTTAACAAATCGTACAAAAATCCCTCCTGCATTTTCCATGCCTCACAAATAAAACCTATTACGGCGGCAGCCAATGCGACAGCAATGATAAAAAGGGCATACCAATAACGCTCCATCACATTCCGGAATTTACTTTCTCCCTTATCCTCCATATATAAAAACTTCTAAATAATTAAAATCAAGACTCTACTATTCACAAAAATAGCAATCTTTCAATAGTATTTAAAATATCTGTCCCGAAATCTGTGAGACTTCGGGACAAACGACAAAAGCTATAAACAGTTTTATTTTTCTCGCATGAAAATATTGATGGGTGTACCGCTGAAATTCCAATTCTCCCGTATCTTGTTTTCGAGATACCGTTTGTACGGGTCTTTCACCCATTGCGGCAAATTACAAAAGAACACGAACGTGGGGACGTAAGTCTCCCGCAACATGGTCACATATTTTATTTTTACATACTTGCCTTTATGTGCAGGAGGCGGATAATTTTCTATCGCACTCAGCAACACTTCGTTTAATTTCGAAGTAGGTATCTTGGTATGCCGGTTCTTATAAACCTGCACGGCGCTCTCCAAAACTTTATAGATACGTTGCTTAGTCAACGCCGAAGCATAGACAATGGGAAAATCGACAAAAGGAGCGAGACGTGCCCGTATGGCATTTTCGAAAGTTTGAATAGCCTTGTTCGATTTATCTTCGACCAAATCCCACTTGTTGACACAAACCACCAAGCCTTTTTTATTTTTCTGTATCAACGAAAAGATATTCAAATCCTGTCCTTCGATACCTCTTGTAGCATCGATCATCAAAATACAAACATCAGAGGCTTCGATAGCTCGTATGGAGCGAATCACCGAATAATATTCGAGGTCTTCGGTAACCTTCCCTTTCTTACGAATGCCGGCCGTATCTACCAAATAAAAATTGAATCCGAATTTATCGTATCGGGTATAAATCGAATCGCGAGTCGTACCGGCAATATCGGTAACAATATACCGGTCTTCGCCAATAAACGCATTGATGATAGAAGACTTTCCGGCATTAGGGCGTCCCACCACCGCAAAACGAGGAATGTTTTCCTCTATCTCGGGTTCCGATTTTTTGGTAAAACGTTTCAATATCTCGTCCAGCAAATCGCCCGTTCCCGAACCGCTGGCTGCCGACACACAAAAAGGATCGCCCAGCCCGAACGAATAAAATTCGGCGGCGTTATACTGCCACTCGTTCGAATCAGCTTTATTCGCTACCAAAATCACCGGTTTATCCGAACGGCGCAATATAGCTGCCACATGGTCGTCGAGGTCTACCGCGCCGGTTTTCACATCGACCATGAACAAAATAACATCGGCTTCCTCAATGGCCAAAGCTACTTGTTTGTTAATCTCTTCCTCAAAAATATCTTCCGAGTTAACAACCCAACCTCCGGTATCGATAACAGAGAATTCCTGACCGCACCACTCGACCTTACCGTATTGTCGATCCCGTGTCGTACCGGCTTCTTCGTTGACAATCGCTTTACGAGTTTGAGTCAGACGATTGAAAAGAGTCGATTTTCCCACATTCGGGCGTCCTACTATCGCTACTATATTTCCCATAATTCCACTTTCTTTTTACGGCTCTCACAGCCTTTATTTCTTAATCTTTTATTCAGGTATATACCCGAAACCTTTCAATTTATTTTCCCGACTACGCCAATCTTTCTCCACTTTTACATACAGTTCGAGAAAAACTTTTTTGTCAAAAAACACTTCGATATCTTTCCGGGCCAAAGTCCCTACCTTCTTCAAAGCCGAACCGCCTTTCCCGATAACAATTCCTTTCTGAGAATCTCGCTCCACATAGATAACAGCCATAATATGAATACGATTCTCTTCTTCCTGGAATTGTTCTACCGCCACCTCACAAGCATACGGAATCTCTTTATCGTACGTCTGCAATATTTTCTCGCGGATAATTTCCGTTACGAAGAAACGAGCCGGCTTATCGGTCAAAGCATCTTTCTCGAAAAACGGAGGTGACGGAGGTAGTAATTCCTGAATACGCTTCAACAAATAGTCGAGGTTAAATTTATATTGTGCCGAAACCGGTATAATCTCGGCATTCGGCAACAACTGTTTCCATTCCTCTACCAACGTTTCAAGAGCGCTCTGCTCTTTCAGCAAATCGATCTTGTTGATAACTACCAATACAGGAACTGTCTCCCGAGCCACCTTGTCGAGGAACGATTGGTTTTTCGCAGGAGCTTCCACCACATCGGTCACATAAAGCAAAATATCGGCATCGAGTAATGCCGACTGAGAAAAATTCAGCATCGACTCCTGCAACTTATAATTAGGGACAAGAACTCCCGGAGTATCGGAATAGACGATCTGCATATCCTCGGTATTCACTATTCCCATAATTCTATGACGAGTCGTCTGTGCTTTCGACGTAATAATCGAAATTCGTTCTCCGACCAGTGAATTCATCAACGTAGACTTACCTACATTAGGATTCCCGACAATATTTACAAATCCGGCCTTATGCATAATTCTATTTTATTCGGTTACAAGTCAATATCTTCTGAATACAAAAGTAGTGAAAATATTCTACCCGACGAAACAACCTACAATCGCTTTTGTTCGAAAACAAGAAAAGACGCATCTCTTTCGCCAAAAGATGCGTCTTTCTTATATCTCGACAAATTTATTTTGCGTCGTATCCCCAAACGAGATAAAGAGCTCCCCATGTAAATCCTGCTCCAAAAGCCGTGAGGACAAGTTTATCTCCTTTTTTGAATTTATGCTCAAATTCGGCCATACACAAAGGGATAGACGATGCACTCGTATTCCCGTACTTTTGAATATTGACCAATAATTTTTCTTCCGGCAGCTTTATACGATCGGCAATAGCCTCTATAATACGCAAATTTGCCTGATGAGGAATAAAATAATCGATTGTATCTACGGACAAACCATTGCGAGCCATCACGCTTTCCGAAGAAGTGAGCATATCGGTTACCGCATGCTTATATACCGCCCGACCTTCCTGATAAACAAAATGTTCATCATGATCTACCGTCTCGTGCGAAGCAGGATGAACAGCACCACCGGCTTTCATCAACAAATGAGGCAGTCCCATACCATCGGTATGCAACACGGCATCCTTCACTCCGACTTCCTCGTCGGTAGGTTCTAACATAACGCAAGCCGCAGCATCACCGAACAGTGGACAAGTAGAACGGTCCTTATAGTTAACCATCGACGACATCTTTTCTGCCGCCAAAACAACCACATGCTTATACAGTCCGCTCTTTATATAGGCAGTTCCTGCTTGCAAAGCAACGATAAACCCTGCACAAGCGGCTTGTATATCATACCCATAAGCTGTTTTTATCCCCAATTTTTCCAATACGATCGATGCCGTAGAAGGGAAACGATAATCGGGATTCGACGTAGCACAAATGAGTAAATCCACTTCACTGGGCTTTACTCCTGTTTTTTTCAACAATTCGGCGACTGCTTTTACACCCAAATCGGAAGATCCCGTTCCTTCTCCTTTTAAAATTCTACGTTCTTTAATACCTACACGAGTAGTAATCCACTCGTCGTTGGTATCAACCATATGCGACAACTCGTCGTTTGTCAAAACATAATCGGGAACATACGAGGCAATTCCCGTTATTTTTGCATTCTGCATAATAATAAAATCGGCTTAGTGTGTGAAAAAATGCCCTAAATCGCTTTAGGGCCATACATACTTATCGATAAGAGCTTAAACCGCAGCTTCTTTTTCGATTGCCAATTTTCCTCTGTAATAACCACACTCTCCACATACAGTATGGTATACATGCCAAGCACCACAGTTAGGACAAACTGCCAAAGTTGGAGCCACAGCTTTATCATGAGTTCTTCTTTTGGCTGTTCTCGTTTTCGATTGTTTTCTTTTAGGATGTGCCATTTTTCTATTACTTTAATTATTATCTATTATTTTCTTTAATTCGTCCCATCTCGGGTCAGTTTCCTCCCCTTCGCCGGGCACTTCATCTACAACATCTTCATCATCGTATGATGCGGCATCTTCACTTTCGTCGCTATCGTCCATAGAACGCGCCGCATGTTTACGCAATTTAGCACTCATCGATTTATTGCATTTTCCTGCCTGATGAACATGCTTCAAAGGTATTGTCAGTGCAATGAACTCATATAAAAACCATGCAATATTCAATTCCCCGTCACTTTCAGGAATAACAACCACATTATCGCTCTCCTCGCTGTATTCCGAACCGAATTTCACATAGAGCGTTTCTTGGGTTTTTACCTCATGGTCCATATCGTCCAAACAGCGATCGCACGGAATTTGAATAACTCCTTCCAAATCAAAATCCAGTTCGAAAGAAGCCGCCGTCCGCTTCACTGTCAATTTCACCTTCACCTTTCCTTTTTGAACATCTTCACCTTCGATATTCTTAAAGAACTCATTATCCAATACATACTCAAAATCCTGAGTACCTATCGGCATACTTTTGAGCGGTAATTTATAAGCACTAAATCGTCCCAATGCTATTTGTCGTTAAAACTCCGCAAAGGTATAAAAAATAATCGTTACAAGTCAATCTTTTCGGTAGTTTTTATTTCACATTCACAATTTTTCAAATGGAGAGCCATAATCGATTAGCCCCGACAACATTCAAAAAAAGAAAGATTTGCCAGCCCGACTAAACGACTCGTTTCAATTCGATTCTGAATGTCGTACCTTTTCCTACTTCCGAATCTTTCACATAAATGCGTCCGGCATGATAATCCTCTATAATACGTTTTGCCAAAGTAAGTCCAAGGCCCCAACCTCGTTTCTTGGTCGTGTACCCCGGATTAAAAACCGTTTTGAAATTTTTCCGTGCAATCCCCTTGCCCGTATCTTTTATATCGATATAAATCTGTTGCTTCTCCGACGTCATATAAACATCTATACGCCCTTCTCCATTCATCGCATCGACTGCATTCTTGCACAAATTCTCTATGACCCATTCAAATAAAGAAAGACACACCATCGCACCCTCGGCATCAGAAGGAAGATGAGTCGTAATCAATACTTTATCGGAAACTCTGCGACGCATATATTCTGTTGCATTTTCAAGCACTTCGTTGACATATATCAATTCCATTTCTGGCTTCGAGCCTATTTTGGAAAAGCGTTCGGCTATAACAGACAGACGATTTACATCTTTATTCATATCCGACAGCAACGAGGGATCCACACCCGACGATTCCAACAAATCCATCCATGCCATCAACGACGAAATAGGAGTTCCCAATTGGTGAGCAGTCTCCTTCGATAGTCCCACCCACACCTTATTCTGCTCAGCCTTTTTCGTACTAATCAACGCAAAATAAACGATTAAAACGAACAGGACCATAACACCCAACTGCACGTACGGATAAAGAGATAGCCGCTTTAACAAAATAGAATCGTCATAATAGAGATACTGTTTCTCCCCATCTCCCAAATTGATCTCTATCAAATTGGATTTACTTTTCAATTGTTCCAGTTTCTCTTGTAAATATTTCTCCGTATCCGTTTCAGGTAGATTCAAATTAAGGTACTGGTTTATTTCGCCGGTATCATCGACGATAATCGCTGGTATGGAGGTATTGCTCTGTATCACTTTCAATATCAACTCCATGCTCATTTCAGTCTTGTCACTGGCCAATTCACGCGTCGCTTCGGCCCATATTTCCATTTTCTTTCGCTCCTCGATAGACAAGTCTTCTACAAGGTCATTCGAGACATAAAGTACCCCGCCAACCAGCAAGACAGAAATCAACAAAAAAATCAGTTTCCCTTTTTGTCGGGCATCATAGATATTTTGCATAATATACACTCAGTATTACATATTATGTAAACGGTTCCACGACTCGAATATTATTCAACGGCTTCTTAATGTAAAAAAGAGGAGCCTTTCGTTATTCAAAAGCTCCTCTCTTCTCATACTTTTACCAGCAGTGTGCTGACTAACGGACTTGAACCCGGATTGTTCGATTATCTACCTTCACAAGATAAACGCCTCTTTCCATTGGAATTTTCTCTGTATCACTTTCTGACTCTATATAAAAGAGCGTACGACCATCAATGCCATAAACAGATATTTTTCTTCCTGTCACCCCCTCAGCCATAATGCAACCGTTCATACCATAAACCCTGATGTCATTTCGGTTCAACTCATCTACTGCCGATGTTCCCAAACGAACGGTATTCGAGCGGAACGATTCTCCTTTATCATAAACAACAGTGACATGATAAGCTCCATATTCAATAGACGGAGTAGAATAATTCGTCTCAACGATAGGAGTTTGAGTCAGTTTCTGTCCATTGCAATAAACATGATACCCTACAACCGATAAATCTTTTACCGCCGATACCGGAACATACGACAAATCATCAACTAATAAAGCGAACTTATTTGAACTGATATAATGAATTGCAAAATAACGGGCATTCTCTGGTAACTGATAAGAATATTCTTTCCAACCTACATTAAGAACCGATTCCGTAGCAAGCAATTCAAAGGCATCTACATCGGTCGTTGTCGTCGAATAAAGCACTTCAAACGTCTCCGGCGTATATTCCGTTGTAGGAATCGTAGCATAGAACGACACGTTTGTTCCTCCTATAATTTCAGGAGAAATCAAGTAGTCGTCATTTTGAGGCGTCAGACCGTCATAACTCAAACCAGCCCAAGAAACCAAACATTTTTCACCAGAATGAGGCTTCCAGTTATTCGAAGTCACATCAACACCCTCGGCCAGAGGTTCCCAGACTTGAAACGCCATCGGTGTACCCATATTCGGAAATTCTACGAATAAAATACCGGCAGAGGTCAAGCCATCTCCATCTACCACCGTATAATCACCTATATTCTCATAAATAAACGATTCGTAACCTTCGAAATCATCTACCATCGGCTCGGGGGTCAATGTAGGCTTTGTCCAAGACAGTTCATGAGCCTTCTCTGTTTTCTCCCCGACTAGGTCGGTAATAACAGGCAACTCTGATTGAGAAGCGATTATTATTGCCTCCAATATATTATTTTCTGGGATCTCATCAGACTCTTTTGCTATAACCTCTGCTTTAATAGGAGTTTCTTTACCTATCATTTCAGCCGTAGGAGTAACCGTAAATAAATGATCGGCTGTTTCTCCCTGCGCCAAAGCCTCCGTCCGAGAAAGAGTTTGAACCAGAGTCTCATCTACATAAAGATTCACATCATAAGTTATCGACTGCTTCCCGTTATTTTTAACGACAACCGTATAATTTTCAGATTCACCCACGACAGGACGACGAACACCTTTGATACTTTCGAGTTTCGCATCAAATTCCGACTCATTAGCAACTGCTATATTATCGATGATTACATAATCACTACCATTAGAAACAGCTCCATCAAACACAATTGCAATCCACGGATAATCTTTATATTGAGCCAAATTTACTTTACATACGGTCCAACCCGGAAGAAAAGAGGCTGTATTGGCGCTATAAACCTCGGTATATGCTTTATCATCGGCAGTCACTTTCACCGATAATTTTCCGGCAGCATTCTGGTAACGATATAATAAAAATGTCAATGTAGGAGCATTAAAACCACCCAAATTTAATTTGGGGACTTGTAAACGAGCTTCTCCCTTACCCGATTGAGAATGGCAAACGAACATTCCTCCATCTTCCGGCTCCAAACCGAGACTGCGGATATAATTCGTCAATCCCCACTCGGCTTGTCCGCTCAATGCCCCCATAATCCAAGGATAAGTCGTTGTCATATTATTCACACCGTTTTCCTCGAAAGGCATCGTATAAGGGATTCCCAATACGACATTATCTAACGCAGCCTCGCCTTCGCCCCCGATAGTAGTAGCAGAGACAAGGAAAGTATAAGAATCGAGTTTAGAAGAGGACGGAGTAGCCGTATAAGAAAGGGCTGTGGTAGTTCCCACTTCTCTATAACTCGTACCCACATACTCATAAATCTTATACGTAATATCAGATGGTTGGAAATAACCATTATGCACACCAACCGTAGGAACACTCCACGATAACTCGGCCTTCAAATTATCGGAAGAGGGTAAAGCTGTAAAGTTCGACACAATGCTTGGAACATCGATACCGCAATAACACGTTACCGTAGCTGTTCCTCCTTCACTGAACTCATTCTTGGCCACCACAGTATAAACGTTATTTCCCTGAACCGCATTCTCATCATTACAAGAAAGAACTTCTCCGGGTTGTTTACCCGTAAATTCAGCGACCACAGACCCGTCGGCACGTTTCACGGTCACATCGACCGTACCGGTCAGCTCTTCACCGTTCAAGCTTTGAGTAGGCAACCGGAAACTCAGCGTTGCCGAAAGCCCCCCTTGTGCAGCGGGAGTAGCCTTTAATTCTGTAACAGCGGCCGGAGCTTTCATCAACGCACCGTTACGAACCTCTATATTTTTTATATTCAAGGTAAATTGATCTGGATCGGAAATTGCATGGAATCCGACATAATAACGGCCATGCTCTGTAACTTCAAAGGTTGCTGTAAAAGTTTGATATTCCTTGTTCGTCAAATCAAATGTCTGAGCCTTTTGTTGATCTTCCGGCTTATCCGATTTACCATAAGTCACTTCCAATTTCTCAGAACCCATTACACCGGCCTTAGCGTCAAACACAACCTCTATCATATGGGCGGTTCCCAATTCGATGGCCGGCGTTACGACATAATCATCGGCCGAATTCGAACAATAAGCATACTTCAACGAACCGTCACTTATATCGTAATACCAAGTATTATCATCGTTATTGTTATCCTTGATCGTAAACAAAGAAAACTCCTGTTGAGTCGGCGCTACTATATAAGGTAAAGAATAAATACCGCAGAATACCGTTTGTTCCACTTTTACACCGGCATTTTCTCCTCTATAAGCCACGATGCCATATGTATTAAACCCAAAGTCCGAATGTTCGTCTTCATACGTTAATGTCACTCCCAAAACCGGATTTTCAAACGTTTTGATTAACTTCCCATTACGCAAGATTTCAATTTTAGAAACAGACGAAAGAGGTTCTCCTTGATAATTTTCTTTCGGAACGACAAAACTCATTGTAGCTTTCTGTAATCCTGTTTGATCTGCCGTCACCACAAAATCGGTTACGCCCTTCGGAGCATAAATACTTCCGAATTCTTCCACACGAATATTATCTACATTAACTCCAAAACGATCGGCAACGCTTGTACAATGAATTGCAAAATTTCCTTGCCCGTTCGCTTCTGGCACGTAGGTAAGTACAATATGTCTCGGAGAAGACGCATCCGCCATAACTTCCGTCGGTTCCATAACAATCGTAGATAACGATTCTACGGAAGGCTCCGCTCCCACTTTAACACCAATAATTTCTGCATTATACCCCGAGCCTGAACAAATATCGAACGAAAGCTGATAAACATTATAAGCTTTAAAAGTCATTTTAGGCAATACCAAATAATCATCAGCAGCATTATCGGCAGAGAAAGTATAACCCGCACTAAATTGACCCGTATCGAATTGCCAAGTCACACCATCGCCATTATTATCGATTATGTTCAACAAATCGAATGACGATGCATCTTCGAAAGTTTGTTCATAAGGAAGCGAAACGGCTTTCCCAAAAACGACCGAATTACTCTCGACCGACCCACACTCTTCTCCGCCGAACTTCACGATTACAGTATACTTGTAAGACTTTAACTCATTCTCGGGAAGATTATCGATATAAGTTGTCTCTTTTATATCGGTCGATAACGACTCTCCATTACGAAGAATGTCATACGAGACTTTTGTCAAGTTTACCCAACCTCCATTAATACCGGCTTCGGGTAATGTCCAAGAAAGAGTTACCTTCCCAGATTCTTCGGCAACAGCGGTCACTTCGGTTGGAATTTGGGGCATATCTTCTCCGGTAAAAGTTTTTATCGAAGCTGCAACGCCCTCTCCGCCACTATTCAAACAAATTACTTTCAATACATGTAATCCATTCGTTAATGCAAGAGATATAGAAAATTCCGCACCGGGACTTTGGTTTTCCTTTATCTGGACAGTATCGCCATCGACTACTATGGCGACATTTACCAATCCTTTCAGTTCATTACCACCGGCAGTCTTTGTAGGAAGATCGCACGAAATTCGGGCTGTCGTCGCACCCGGAGTCGCATAGGATATACTCAAATTTTCAGCAGCAGCCGGAGCAGAAGGATCAGAAAAAGGATCTGTCGTGTACAAGCCAATCCACTCCTCTCCATTGTCAAAAGTCAATTGCGTATAAAACTCTTTCGAGACCGGATCTATTACAATCAACTCGCTTTCACTCCAATTACAAGCAGCCCAATAGATTTTACGATCGAGAGGGCTCCAACAACACGATTGAGAATATTCAGGGAAAAAACCTGTACTCACTACTTTCTCCCCCTGTACGGCAGACTCTTTATCAAACTTATATACATCGCCATAATCATCGATTACATACATTTGCCCTTCTCCATCGATACACATTCCCCGATAAGAATTTTCCATTGGAGCGACAACTGTAAAATCCAATGTTTGGAGATCCAATTTACTCAACGTATAAGCCTCCCCGGCCTCATCATAATTAATTGAATAAACAACATCATTGACCGGATCATAGGTCATATTCACCGCAGCATTAGGATATTCCGCCTCTTTTTCTATAACTTGTTTATCACCTGTCACGACATCTACGACTACCAATTTTGCAGAATTGATACCCGACCAGTAAAACTCGTCAAAAACCGATAAATAGAATTTTCCATTAGCGTAAGTTCCACCTCCTTCGCCTTCACCATATTCCTCTACGTCATACAGCTTAGAATAATCTCCGGTATTAGGATCAATCGAGTAGATACCATAATCCCTCTCTTCATAACTATTAGTAGCTGCCAAAAAGCCGAACAAATTCGCCGGTGAATTTTGTGCATTAATTTTGGCAACACGAGTACGAGCCGGCAACTTAGAGATATTAATAATTCCCACTGGATTTCGAGACGAGCGCTTTCTATATTTACGAACCTGCGCTTTACCTGATTTAAGAGGTACACTCCGTTCTGTAAATTGATAATTTTCACGTTCTTTCGGAATAGATTCCGACCCTAAAACTTTGGAAGAAAAAGCCATTATACACATAAGCACAACGATCCAACCTCCAAAAACCTTTAATTTAGTACTTGATAACTTCATAAAAACACTACTTAATTATATATTTTGATTCCAAAATAAACAGCTCTTACAAATGCTACACAATAAATGATTAGCCTATAAATAGTTCCACAAAATTTTATGCAAAATTAAAGATAATATATATACTATATAATACCCACATTTAGGTATTATGTAATATAATTTTACAAAATAAAGCAACACAAATATTTTAAATTATAAAAAATTTCATTGTAAATCGGCCATCAATCATAAAAAATAATAAACAAAAAAAACACTTCATATCTTCCATCTATACCCATTAATTCTATTTAGAACATATACAATACTATTTTGAAAATCAAATATTACTTCATCATTAAGCAATAAACTATTCAAAAAAATATCACCCTTTAACTCAATTATATCATAATATTTCAAATACCCATTCTAATTTTGCATAAAAAACATACAAACGATAAAACAAAAACTTAACACTATCTATCATGAAAGTGAACATATTTAAATGCCTAACATTATCTCTATTACTATGCAGTATCCAATTACTATACGCAGGACGCATATATGACGAATTCGAAGATACCTATAAAATAACTTGGATTGGTAACTCAAAATTGATTTCTGGAACGACCGACGATTGGGCACAACGAGCCGGAGACATCTATCGATTGAAAATCGACGATCCATCAAACTACTCATTCTTAGTTTATGAATTGCCCGAAAATGAAATTGCTCATGAAGTAATTGTCGATTACTATTCTCCGACCGGACTACGTCCCACTTTGGCCGTAAAAAATTCGGCCGGAGAAGAAACCAAATATGTGGAAGGTTGGGACAATGGTTATCCAGAAATAACGGATAAAGGGCATGGACTATATCGATGTACTTTAAAAGACAGCTTGATACCGGAAGATGCGACTCAGGTCGTTATCTATTTAGATGCCCAATCCGACATAGAATTATTAAGAAACATAGTATATTATGGAGATGGCTATCAAGCGAAGAATTACAACGAAAAAACGAACTATTACCGGGTTCAAAAGCTATTGGAAAAAGCTGAAAGCGGTAATGACATTACCATCGGTGTCATAGGTGGTTCGATGACTGCCGGAGCCAACGCCGAACCGATGGAGACCAATTGTTACGGAGCCCGATTAAAGACTTGGTTCGAATCGACTTTTGGAATCGACGTCAATTTCATCAATATCGGTATCGGTTCTACGAATTCCTATTTCGGGTGTATTCGTGCCGAAGAGAAACTATTACGATTCAACCCCGATTTAATTATAATCGAATATGCCTGCAACGACCAACTCGAAGATATTTATCTGGATTCTTACGAAAGCCTGATACGGAAATGCTGGAAAAACCCGGGTGAGCCAGCCGTTATATCACTAATGCTATGCACGCAAGCTGGGATTTCAAAAATCGAACGTCAATATCCCATCGCTCAACATTGTCAAATTCCGATTGTCAGTTACAACGATGCCATAAAAGACGAAATAATCAAAGGAGAAAAAACAAGGCTGGACTATTACCAAACCTCTACACTCATCGGCGGTGATGGCATACACCCCAATACAACCGCACATCAAAAAATCGCCGACCTAATAGCGACCGAACTTCTTGAAGGGAAAAAAGCATCGAACATCGATCGAATGTCATCACTACCAGCTCCGCTATATAGCAACATTTTAGAAGATGCATTTTATTTGAACGAAACCGATATAACCCCGGTCCAAACAGGTGTCTGGTCGGCGGGAGGTTCTATTTGGGATTTCGGCACAGGAAAAGGTTGGAGAAGCGAAATTGCAAATAGTGAACTTCAATTTAAAATTAACGGAGACGTTGCTGCCGTCACATATTGGAAACGCCCGGCAAACGAAAATTTCGGAACGGCCCAAATTTGGGTAGACGACAATCCGGCCGTAGTCATTGACGGCTCTAACGGAGAACACATCGACCAAATCATATTGACCGATTTGGGAGTCGGAGAACATATACTCCACATCAAACTGTTGGAAAACAAAAAATTCGAAATTGTATGTATTGCCGTTTCGGGGGAAAGAAGCTATTGGAACGGACGATACTATTTGGAAAACGTTGCCAACAATCTTAGGTTAACGATCAGCGACAATGACATTACGATGAATCCGAACGGTACAGGTTTTAATGTTTCTCATACCGACGACGGATATATCGCCTTCAACGAAAATAATTCATATCTATCGGTCAATGCTGCTACCGGCGCTTTGGAACTTTCATCGAATCTCGACACCGCCTCAAAATTCCTCTACATAGACAAAGGTGAAAAAGCTGCAATACGGGCTTTGGCTAACGGAAAATATTTGTCTCAAAAAGACAACATTATAACGGCCTCTACCTCCGAAATAGCCGACAACGAATATTTTCTATTCAAAAACGAAGGCGATCCCACAACTATTAACGAATTAAGGAACAACGAAATCGACTGTTCCGTTGTATCCAATCAAATCATAATCAAAAATGCAATCGGAGAGCAAGTCAATATTTTCGATCTATCCGGTAAACTACTATATCGACAAAACATCTCGACCGATAATGAAAATATCTATTTCAACAATGGCAATTATTTAATACAAATCGGCGACAAGACATTTAAATGTAATATATAACTACCCATTCCGCTATGATGACAGCCAAAGAAAATGTAATACGAACCCTTCGACATGACAATCCGGAATGGATTCCGGTAAACCTGTGGCAACTGCCCGCCGCAAAACTAAAATACGGACAAGCGCTTGACGACATCATCAATCGCTGCGAAATCGATATTCTCTCCGCTCCGTTCGACGACCCCACCGAAGACGCACGTCACTACCAAATCGGCAGTTATACCGATTGTTGGGGATCGACTTGGGTAAATCACCAAGCAGGTATTATCGGAGAAGTAAAAGAATATCCTTTTGCCGATTTCAATAAAGTTTGGAACTATGAAAGTCCCAAAAAGTTATTTTTATCAGGCATCTCTGGATTTGAAAAGACAAAAGCGTTCATCGATACTCATAAAGACAAATTTATCTTAGGCGGTTGGATTAGCTTGTTCGAACGTATGCAATACCTTCGTGGTACAGAAAACCTTTTCATGGATACCGTTGATTGAATCTCCGGAATATTTCAAACTAATGGAAATTGTCGAAGATTTTTATAACACCTATTTAGACGAATGGCTCAAATTAGAAGTCGACGGAATAATTTTCGGAGACGACTGGGGCTCACAACGCTCTTTACTAATCTCGCCTGAAACATGGAGAAAACAATATAAACCTTTATACAAACGGTTTTTTGACAAAGTCCATACTGCCGGTAAATTCGTTTTTATGCATAGCGACGGCTACATTTTGGAACTATACGACGACTTGATCGAGATAGGAGTAGATGCCATCAATAGTCAAGTGTGGTGCATGGGATTAGACAAAGTTGCCGAAAAATGCAACGGACGTATTACAAACTGGGGCGAAATATGTCGTCAGCACATACTCCCCGAAGGAAGTGTCGAAGATGTAATCGATGCCGTACACAAAATGAAAGAAGCTCTATGGGTAAATGGTGGCCTCATCGGGCAATTCGAAGCCGGGCCCGATATGCCACTGGAAAATATCAAAGCCGGTTTAATCCATTGGAACGACTAAAAATTCTCTCAAAACATGGAACAGTTTCAGCCGAATGCAAACAACATTCTCGATGTCCTTTATAACAAAAAGCCAAAGTATCTCCCTCTATATGAACATCACATCGATATCGAATTTATAGAGAAATTTACAGGAGAAGAACTTATCGGTTACCGAGAAACAGAACCAGAATACTTTTTCAAAAAAGTAACGGAGTTTTGGAAAAACAATACCTACGATGCCTTTGACTTCGAAGCTCCAATCTGCGACGTTTTCCCGGAGCACGGTGCAATTATGGGAGGGAAATTAGGCCCCATTCAAACCCGATCCGATTTTGAGCGCTATCCCTTCGACGAAATACCCCATTTGTTTTGGGAAGCGAACAAACCCAAACTCGACGCTATCAGAAAAGTCTTGCCAACAGGAATGAAAGCATATGGAGGATGCGGGTATGGCATTTTCGAATCCGCCCAAGATTTGGTAGGTTACGAGAATCTGTGTATCATGCAATACATAGACCCCGATTTGTTCCGCGACCTTTTTATTCGTATCGGGGACTTATACGTCGAATTATGGTCCAAAATGATACAAGAATACAGCGACATCTTCATTTTTTTCCGTATGGGCGACGATTTGGGACACCGCACATCGACTATGCTCGAACCGACAACCATCATCAACCACATACTTCCTCAAACCAAGCGTATAATCGACTTGGTACATCATGCAGAAAAAAAATTTCTTCTGCACAGTTGCGGTAACATATTCGAAATAATGCCCGACATCATAACTTTGGGAATCGACGCAAAGCATAGCAACGAAGACCAGATCGCTCCTTTCGACGAATGGATAAAACGATATAACGGTCAAATAGGACTTTTTGGAGGCTTCGATGTAAATCTGCTTTCGTTGGGAACCTATCAATCCGTATATGACGAAGTATTGAGAAAAGGCACAGAATACCGGCGCATTTGCAAGGGTTACGGATTAGGTTCGGGTAATTCCATCGCTTCTTATGTCTCTGTCGATGGATTCAGAGGAATGATCGATGCCGTCAAACAAATTCGAAGAAAAGAAAAATAACAAAAAAGGATTTATCTATATTGCGGTTGGGAGCCATTATCCCAGTTCCTCCGACTCAAAATTTTAATTCATCACAACAAGATAAGTCACGCAAATATTTGAAGCACACGTTTTCTAAATTATAACACTTTTGATAACATGAAACGAAAATTTATTTTACTTACCCTTGTAATTGCAACATTGATTGTCCCTGCGAATTTACAAGCATTCGAATCGACTGTTGAGGAAGAATTACAAACACCGTGGGAAGGCTTCGGGTACAATCAATGGGGATTCGCCCGCGAAAGCGACGGTAACACCTTTAAGCCGTGGTCCGATGATTTATGGAAAACCACGACAGAACGGATCCTTGCCATCAAACCTTCGTTGGTCCGCTTACCGGTAATCCGCGATTGGTTCAACAAAGATGATGATGGGAATAATCTGCCCATCGGAACTTATAATTGGGATAGCAAATACATGCAGGCCTATTTCAAAATTATGGACCTTTATAAGGAACACGATATTAAAGTTATGAGTGGTTTCTGGGGTGTCGGATATAACGGAGAGGATTATAAACAATTTTACACAACCGACGAATGCGCACAACTGCAAGCCGACCTCATCGAGTATCTTTTTAAAACAAAAGGTTACGACAAAATCATTACCAGTTATGCGCCCTCGAACGAGCCTTTGGGAGTAGGTATCTCTTACGAAGATTGGAGTACCATGATAAAAAAACTTTACGCCGAATTGGAGAAACGTGGCTTACCCACAAATTTTCTGTCGGGAGCCGATTCATGGAGCGACTGGATATGGAAACCTGCACAATACAACGCAGATCAACTGTCAGCCTATGATTTCCATAACTACCTGAACGATACGCCCGACGATACTTACAATCAATTATATAATCGTACCATTGAAACCACTTTTGCAAACTATCTCGCAAATGTCTATAAATACGACAATTCTAACAAACCCGTTCATGTATCGGAAATGGCTCCCATCGGAGTCCCTTTTATCGACTGGCCTGTTGCCGATGCTCCGGCTCATTGTCGAATCGACACCTACGAATATGCATTAGGTTTTTGGGACTACGGCATACAACTTGCCCGTTCGGGCATGGCATCGGGATTGGCTTGGGCTCTCGACGGGCTGGAACAGAATAAAAATGCCGGCATGTGGAACAATGCCGGAACTTATGGCGGTATGACTTTACGTCCCTGGTACTACACATGGCAACTGATGTGCCGTTACTTTCCCCGTGGAGCAAAAATTCTCAAAATGACCGAACTGGAAGGGCGCAAAGATATTCGTATACTCGGAGCCCGCATCGGCTCCGAAGATTACTCGTTTGTCGCAGTCAATCGACGTATGGATGCTCAAAGCAAAACACAATCCATTACCTTTAAGGTCGATTGTACCAAACCTCTTTACATTTATCGGTTCAACCGCAACAGCTACGGAGATGGCGCTGCGTTGTCTCTTCCGTATGAAAAAATAACCGATCAAAATCTTTCTACCGGAATCACGGTGGAAGTTCCTATGGAAGAAGGTATATTCATCACTACCTTAGAACCGTTGGAGACAAATACGTCCGAAACACAGTCTACTCTAACCATCGACTTTGAATCGCAAGACGGGTATATGCTTCTCGGCGACTATAACAAAGGGATTAGAACCTATGTAGGTTCTAATCCCCGCAAACGAGCCCCTAATACCAGCGACAATGCCGGATACTCCGAAATTCTAATTAACGACGAATACAATCCCCGAGATTGTTTCAGTACTATATTTCCGCTCAATAAAATCCTAATCAGTGAAGATTTTCCACTGCTCAATATTCAGTTGTACAGGAGTAGACCGGCAAAAATCGCCATTGCCTTACATGTTCAAAATGAAGACAGGCTATTGGGTTACGAATTCGAAATTCCTCACAGAGAATGGAGGGAATTACAACTGAACCTAACGCCTCTAATCGGTAAAACACTGGATTACATCATCATATATCCTTATAGAGATTCAGCGACGACTCCCTCTCTCGACACCGAATCTTTGATTTTTGACAACATCTTTCTATCCAATACAGAAAATTCCCCTATCGATTTACAAGAAATTACAACAAACAACGACCAACAATACCGACAAATTCTGGACATCGACTTCGAATATTTGAATTCTTTTGTAAAAGTTATTCCGGTCAATTCCTCCATAATGTCTTCCATTGCTTCGAATCCCAAAATACAAGAAAACAATCCCAGCGATAAAGCCTGCCAAATAAATATATTAACAAACGATGCCGGTCAAGACTTGTCCGCACAATTAAATTTATATCCATTTGTACAAGTTCCCGAAAGTAACCACAACCTGTTCTTCTCATATTACCGCCCGACAGGACAATCCGAAATCAAGATAGTCGTCAATTTCCTTTCGGGAGAAAAAGCCGTCGGACACTTTTCCTGTAACGAAAAAAGAGAATGGTTTAGGTACGGTCTGAACTTGTCGAATCATGTCGGTCAAATCATTACAAGCATCGACATCTCTCCCAATCTAAATTATTCAGACCGGCTGAACGTTCTCGACACTTCTTTCTTCGACAATTTTATATTTAGCACCGAAGAAGTTTCGGGAATCGAATATATAACAAACAACGACATCTCGGTAACCGCCGAAAACGGATATATTTATATTGAAGGCGTTAAAAACATGCCTGTCTATCTTTTCTCTGTCGACGGTAAATTACTGCACTTTGCAGAAAACGTAAACGGGAGTTACTCCATTCCGACAGAGAATGGAGTACATCTCATTAAAATAGGCAATACATCTTATAAAATAATCAACTTCTAATAATCCAGCGAAAATGGCAAAACTTTCAGATTTACATAATGCAATCGTAAAAGGGAGTCTCGAACTGGCAGTCAGTACAACCCAAGAAGCGCTTCAAGAAAATATCGACCCGCAAACATTGATCAGCGATTATTTGATTAAAGGGATGGAAGAAATCGGGACTCAATTCGAAGCCGGAAAAGCCTATGTTCCCAACCTGTTGATGAGTGCCCGGGCTATGAAAGGAGCTTTGGAACTTCTTAAACCTTACATGGAAAATGACAAAAATACAATCTCTCTCGGGAAAGTTGTCATTGGAACGGTTAAAGGCGATCTGCACGACATCGGGAAAAACCTCGTAAGCTCTATGTTGGAAGGTTGTGGGTTCGAAGTAATTAATCTCGGTGTCGATGTTTCCGATGAAAAATTCGTCGAAGCCGCCAAAGAACACAAAGCGAACATTGTCTGTATGTCGGCACTTCTGACTACCACAATGGTTTATATGAAAGAAGTTATCAAAGCTTTTGAAAAAGCCGGAATCAGAAACGATGTCAAAATCATGAGTGGAGGCGCTCCACTCAGTGAGAAATTTGCCGAAGAAATCGGAGCCGACGGATATAGCGACAATGCCAATGCCGCTGTAACTCTCGCCCGAAAATTATTGAACAAATAAGAGAAATGGAACATTCACTGCGGTTCGAAGAACTAAACTTGACAAAAGAAACCGTATATATAGAAATGGGGTATGGAGCAGTATCTCCCGACAAAAATGTTCGGGATTTAGTCGACAACCTGTTCCTCGTTGCAAACAACATAGTAAGACCTCGTTTTTACTTTCGAATGTTCGACGGGTATGTAAACAAGGATTGTATATGCTGTAATCAAAAAATATTTCACGTTAACCAGACTATCGCCACACTGTTGAAAAACTCCGAAAGATTCGTTTTTTTCGCTGCGACTGCCGGTATGGAATATCAAGATTTTCACAATAAACTATCGAATGCAGACGATGCATTGCTACTATTCATCTGGGATACCCTCGGTAGTTGTATTGCCGAAGCGACAGGAGACATTATGGAAAAGTTCGTGGAAACAGAATTGCCGGGAATACCCCATACTAACCGTTTTAGTCCGGGTTATTGCGGGTGGCATGTGAATGAACAGAAATTACTCTTCTCACTCTTACCCGATAATGTATGCGGAATCACTCTCAATAGCAGTGCCCTGATGTATCCTATAAAATCTATCAGCGGAGTGATAGGCTCTGGACTTTATGTCGATACCCGCAAATACGGTTGTCAATTCTGCGAACTGGACAACTGTTATAAGAAACGAATCAAAAAATCATTTAATCATGAAACTCAATCTCAATCGGAATAAACGATATGCTATTCCCATTATGACACACCCGGGAATCGAGCTCATCGAGAAAACTGTAAAAGCCGCAGTTACCGACGGCCAGACACATGCCGACGCCATTATCGCCTTGTCAGAAAATACTCCCTCCGATGCGGCGACAGTCATCATGGACCTTACCGTCGAAGCCGAAGCTTTCGGGGCAAAACTTCATTTCTCCGAAAACGATGTACCCAGTGTTGCCGAAAGGTTGCTTCACGATAGGAACGAAGTGGAAAATCTCCGCATTCCCGATACCGATACCGCCCGTATTCCCGAATATCTGAAAGCAAACAGACTTGCGGCAGAACGAATCAATGACCGCCCGGTCTTTGCAGGTTGTATCGGACCTTATTCTTTGGCAGGTCGACTTTACGATATGTCAGAAATGATGATGGCTATTTACGTCGAACCCGATTTAGCAAAAATACTACTCTCAAAATGTTCAGAATTTATTCTCAAATACATTCGGGCTCTGAAAGAAACAGGAGTCGATGGTATCATCATGGCCGAGCCTGCCGCCGGGTTACTCAGCAACGACGATGCCACAATATTCTCGACTAATTATATAAAACCGATCGTCGAGGCCGTACAAGATGAAAACTTCCTTTTCGTATTGCACAACTGCGGAAACACAGGGCACTGTACGCAATCCATGATCGACTCAGGAGCAAGGGCTCTCCACTTCGGTAATCAATGCGACATCGTCTCCGCCCTTCAACAAGTACCGTCCGATCGCATTGTTATGGGGAATCTTGATCCGGTCGGTATTTTCAAATTGTCATATCCGAAACAAGTCTACGACGAAACGGAGAGACTGCTGCATGCTACTGCCGATTTCGACAACTTTATTATCTCAACGGGTTGCGATGTTCCTCCGGGTGTCTCTCTTGAAAACATAAATGCATTCTATCGAGCTGTCGAGATTTTTCGTAACCGACATTAAAAGTAAACATCTGCACTTTTTACTTTGTATCTGATGAAAGACAGAACCTTTTCATTATAACAAAGCGATTGTAATAACAGAAAGAGGGCATACTCACAATGAGTATGCCCTCTTTATATTCCCCGTACCAACATTTCACCGTTTTTCTATTTTCACTTTACGAATACGAGTATTGGAGAAATAACCGTTCGGCAGCATTTCAATCTTTAAATAATTGCAATTATCGAGTTCTGTTTTCGGTGTTATGGTCGAATGGACAAAACGCCAAACAGACATTTCGGGTTCGGTAAACGACAATTCGACCTCTCTCCACTCGCAATTATCCGGCGAAACGTACACTTTGAAACGGTCGGTTATGGTTTCCACTCCCGACACCTTGATTTCAAAATAGTTAAACCCGTCGAACTTATAAGTTATATAAGTATGTTCTTCATCGGTCGAAGGGTGAATAGTACCGCAATCCTCCAAAACTTTGAAGAACTGGAAATCGGGAGCAGCAGTGTTACATTCGTCATAGAATTTAGGGAAACCGTTTAATCCCAAATTATCGGAATGATCATACATACGTTGGACACCCTCCATCGGATCCATCATATATTTATCATTTTTCACGATTTCCGGTTTGCTACCTCCAATCGTAGTCAACAGAACAAAACCTTTCGCGGGGAAATCGATAACTATTCCCTTTTGAAGATCGACATCTTTCAGGACTTTTTTCACAACCGGAAAGCCTGCTGTATCGACCGGATAATCGTCCTCGAAATACACATATTTATTGATTATCGGATCGTTCACAACGGTAGGAATCTGTACGGTTACACGCTGCGCAAAATCGGCTGTATTTGTAATCGCAAAAGTCAAATCTCCTGTCGGAGTCAATGCGGCTACACCATTCAAATTCTGAGTCCTATAAGAATTGGAATACAAAATTTTCGACCCTTTCGGGATATTACGCGACATCAACGACCACGTATAGAACCACGGACGTATATTCACTTCTTCCGGTTTATTTTTCTGTTCTGCGAGCGAATTCCAAAATCCCCAACGTTTCTGTTCATCGAGGTCGTCCTTATAATGCATGGCATCATCCATACCCCATGCCGCAGCAGCCGACCAACCGGAGCGCAAAGTCTGAATCAAGGCATCGGCAACGAACGTTCCATACCACCACTGATGAATCAACGTATGCTGGTCAAACACCTCATTATGTCCGTCACGAATACCCATTTCGCCCCAAATATTCACTTTGCTGCTGTCCTGCATTTGTGTAAAGAAACGAAACATTCGTGTCTCATCTTCCACACGATTCGTAAAAGTCCAATCTTTATTGATATACCAATGATAATCGATGACAGGAACCACACTATCCAATTCGGTCAATGTCTTATTGAACCAAACATCAGTCCCCCAATAACCTCCGTCTGGTCCCACGATCTCAATATCATTCAGTCCCCGTTTATCCAGTTCCGAGCGTAGATTAAGAATGGCTTTCTTCCATTTTTCCCATGAATAACCGCTTCGAGGATCATTGGCCACCAAATTTACTTCATTCCCCAAGTTAAATTGCTTGATACAAGTCATACCCTTCTCTTTAACCAAATATTCAACCAATTCAGCTACTTGAACGGCATATCGGGAATCGTCCAATTCTATCGTATACTTAGGCATATCGACGGGGACAGCCTGTTTCCAATTCGGATTCATCGGCTTCCACCACTCTCCAAGCAACACATCGATGTCGTTATCCTTACAAAATTGAAGCTGACGATACAAGTCGTTCATGAAACGACGAGAATTAACATACCAACGGGCATCGACTTTCGTCGAATCCATGTCCCAAAGCAATATAGGGTCGTTCCCGTCATAACCGAAACAGTAGAAATAGGGCATTATGCAACAACGAATATACCCTAGTTTCATAAATTCGACTCGTCTAAACAAACGGTCCCACTGCGCCTCCGTCATCGAGTCTCGATCATTGGGTTCCCATTGCATCGCCCCTCCATAATAGTTTTCCTGCAACACAAAATCGGTATCCACAACTATCGGATTCTGAACCTCCTGTTGTTCTGTCTTGCAACCGGACAATCCGAACAAGAGTAAAATCAAATATATCAATCTTTTCATATATAATTAACTACTTTCTTAATTATCAAATATTTAACACACCTAAAAAGACGATTTAATATCCGGGATTTTGAACCAATGCACCTCGGCTTAAATCTATATCATTTTGAGGAATGGGGAAAAGTTCTCTTTCCTTTGTATAATAACGTCCCTTATCGACATCTTCTGTCGCATAGCCGTTACTATATACAGCCGTCATAATTTCTCCATAACGCTCCTGTTGCATCAAATCCATACGGCGGATTCCCTCACAAGCGAACTCAAAGCGACGCTCGTTCCAAATAGCCAATCGCACTTCCGCCACATTATCGGAAGTTATGTCCGGTAACGACGTTGACTTTGTGTCGGGCACATACTTTTGAATGACTCGTTTCGCATCCAACGGACTGGATTCGCGAGCTCGTTTTCTCACTTGATTCAAATACTTTCTCGCACCCACGATATCACCTTTTTCCAAACAGGCCTCGGCATACATCAACAAAACATCGGCATAACGAATGACATAAACTGTCATTTCTACATCTTGTGGATAGACCGGAGACGCCGCATTTAAAGTCTCGCTCATGGGGACAAAATGCTTACGGTCAAAGAAACGACTGGGATAATTCGCATCTCCTGTCACAAAATCATTCCCGACGAATTGGTCGCCTTGACGAACAAATGTCCAAGTAATTCGCGGATCCTCCGGGTCAAAAGCATCCAACAAATGTTGAGTCGGTAAATGAAATCCATAGCCGCCATCGCTACTGGGAATAAACCAAACTCCGTTCCACCCCGTCGATTCATCCCAATTCTTTCCATTGGTGACATATTGTATCTCAAAAATCGACTCTCTCAAATTGGAATTTGGGTTCAACCATTGAGTCGCAAAATCTGGATCCAATTCATATTCTCCTTTTTGCTCGCCTTCAACCAGAACATAGAGCATTTTATAAACATTCTCAAAATCACGATTATACCAGTATGTCCTACCCAACATGGCATAAGCCGCGCCGCTCGTAACGCGCCCGGTGTCTTCCTCGGAATACTCGCTCCGTTTCGGCAAAGCCGTAGCCGCAGTAAAATCGGCTATAACCTGTTCCCAAATCTGGGCTACCGGTGTCCGGGGTTTATATATATCCGCAGGCTGTTCGGCATGCAAAAACAAAGGAACATCACCCCACAAATAAGCCAGATTAAAATACCACACGCCTCGTAACCAACGAGCCTCATTTTCATAACGCGTAAGCAATGTCTTATCGTCTTCCGTTAAATCAGTATTCTCCAAACGAAATATTTCGCTCTTGTCCAACAATGTATTTATTTGGTAAATAGCTCTATACGCCATGTTCCAAAACTGGCTCACTTTACTGTTCGTCGTAAATATATTGAATGTTTCCAACTGATAAATATTCCTCTTATCGGTAAGGCCACTGCCACCCTTCTCGCAATCATCGGATGCACAATCGTTGATAAACATCAACTCCAAGCTCATATCGTTCCAACTATCCTTCATATAGAAATAGCAGGCCGTCAATGCTTGATTGATCTCTTCGAGATTATTGTAAAATTCCGTGTCTTCTCGACCTCCGTACATAGTCGTATCCAAATCCTCATCTGTACATGAAGGAAGAAGGAACAACGAGCCTAACAATATATATAGTATTCTCCACCTTAGTTTCATAACTGTAATCGTTTAAAATTGAACATTGACCCCTACTGTAAATGTGCGAGGATTAGGATACCCCAAATTCTCTATACCCATATTCAAAGCATTGCCATTTGGGACTTCCGGGTCCATATATTTGAATTTTGTAAATGTAAACAGATTTTCTCCGCTCACATATAATCGCAAAGAACTAAACACCTTCGTAGCTTCGACTATTTTCTTCGGGAATGTATAGCCAATCTGTACAGTTTTTATTTTACAGAAGCTACCGTTCTGCACATACCATGACGAATTTCTATAATTATCATTATCATCTTTTCTGGTAATTCCGAATACATCGGTTTTATCACCGGGATTCCGCCACGCATCTGTGTAAGTTTCGGCTAATAAATTCGTTATACTCGTCTGCCTGAGAAGAGCTTTTGTCCCTACCCAAATATCATTACCGGCAACACCTTGAAAATAAAGAGCAAAATCGATTCCTTTATATCCCAATTCGATATTTCCTCCATAAATCACATCGGGGTTGGGGTTTCCTATATAATCCCGGTCATTGCTATCCAGCGTATTATCGCCATTAAGATTCCTGAAACGAGCATCGCCGGGTTCTGCAAGAGGTTGAAGCAAAGTCTTCCCATCGGCTCCTACATGGGCGAGAACCTCTTCTTTCGACTGGAAAATGCCATCATAAACATATCCATAAAAGCGTCCGAATTCTTCTCCGATTTCGTTCTTCGAGACAGTACCCCAAATCGGATCGTTCGTTCCGGTTTCAACCAATTTATTTTTTTGGAAAGTAAAGTTTGCGCTCACAGAATAACGGAAGTCGCCGACCTTCCCTTGATACCCGATCAAAAATTCCAAACCCCGGTTTTCTACGGAACCGGCATTCACCCACGGGGTTGTAGGATAACCAGCCATTCCCGGTAACGGATTCTGCATTAACATATCCCGTGTCGTCTTAATGTAAGCATCTGCCGACAATGTCAATGAGTTTTTAAAGAAACCCAAGTCGACTCCTATATTACCTTGCTCCACTGTTTCCCACTTAATATCTTTATTTCCCTTAGATGTAGAGGCATAAGCCTTCAACAGATTCAAACCGCTGTTAAACCCATACACCCATGTATCATAAGTAGAAACGACATCGGCATAAGCGAACGAAGGAATGTTTTGATTCCCGATTTGTCCCCAACCACCACGTAGTTTAACCGCACTCAATACATTCTGATTCCAATCTTTATAAAACTCCTCCTGATCTATACGCCAACCCAAAGAAAAAGATGGAAATGTCCCCCAACGGTTGCCCGGTGCAAATTTCGAGGAACCGTCGGCTCTGACACTGACAGTCGCCAAATAGCGGTCTGCATAGTTGTAATTTATACGCCCAAGATAAGAAATCAAATAGTTTTCATAACGGCTACCCGTAGAAGTTCCCTCTTTCGTCCCGGCTCCCACGATTTGGAAAGCATCGGAATTGCTCGGCGTATTCAACCGCTCTGCCGTAAAAGAACGACCGGTATAGGCTTCCCACGTGAAACCTGCCACCGCCGAAATAGAATGTTTCCCAAATTGATTATTATAACTCAACGTATTTTGAAATGTATAATTCAGTTCCGTAGAACTCGTATTGGCGACACTGTTTTCCAACAAAAATTTACTCTCCACGTTCGTACACATATTATATGGAGTATCATTCGGCCTCAAATCAAAAAACGGGTTAAACTCGGTATAGGTATATTCCGGTAACTCAAAACCCAACATAGTCTTAAAGTCCAGACCCTTTAATCCCAAATTGATATTTAAGTAGGCCGTACCGTCGATATTACGATTCAAATGCTCTTTTTTCTGTCGGTTCAATTTTGCAACAGGATTCGAATAATAGCTGTATTGAGATCCCATATATTTATTAAATTCATAATTAGGATCCTGCTTATCTGCATTTTTGGCATAAATCGGTGAAAACGGATCCGGTAACAATATTTCATTAATCGGAGTGTTCAAATCATGACTTTTGACATAGGCTGCACCTAAGGTCTGACCGATCGTTATCCATTTATTAAACTTATATTCGTTGTTCACACGCAATGTAATACGTTCATAATCCGATGTCATTACAATACCCTCTTGATTCAAATAACCTATGCTGAAATGGCTGGTCAATTTATCCGTACCGCCACTGACCGATAAGTTATAGCTGTGTTTAAACGCTGTTTGAGTGGTTTCATTCCACCAATCGGTATCATAGACATTTATATCCGTCGGTTCGCCATATTCGTCGACAGGGCCCAAGCCTTCTCCATCGAGATGGTAAAGTCGGGTAATATTTCTAGGCATCCGCATTCCGTCATTTTCATACGCCTCTTCCAAAAAGCTATACAACTGATCGCTATTCATCATATGCACTCGATTAATTGCATTTGACCAACCGAATGACGCATCAAACGTGATACTGGTTTTACCGGATTTACCTTTCTTCGTAGTAATTAAAATAACGCCATTGGCTCCACGAGAACCGTAAATGGCAGTGGCCGAAGCATCTTTCAATACCTCAATATTTTCAATATCGATAGGATTAATAGTATTCACACTGCTCTCTTCCATAGGTTGCCCGTCCACAACATACAACGGGGTTAAATCGGTTGAAATAGAACCATAACCACGAATACGAATCGTAGCTCCTGCCCCCGGAGTTCCGGAATTGGACGTGACATAAACTCCCGGAGCTTTACCTTGTAGAGACTGGGTAATATTCGTGTCGCCTGTTTTTACGATATCTTCTCCCTTTACAGAAGAGAGAGAACCGGTTAAATCGCTTTTTTTCTGTGTACCGTACCCGATAACTACAACATCATCTAAGATAACTTGATTTTCCGACATCGTAACCGACATCGTTTTACCATTCACGGTCACCACTTTGGTGTCATAACCGATATAACGAAATTCCAGACTTTGTCCGTCCTCTGCCTTTACAGAAAAACGTCCATCTGCATCGGTCATCGTTCCTATATTTGTCCCTTTAACAAAGACGCTCACTCCCACGAGTGGTTCTTGTCCAGAATTAAAAACACTACCGGAAACAATACCACTGTTATTTTGACCCGATATTTCCAAAGGAGATATCGACAATATCAAAATAACAGATAAAAATTGCCATAATTTCATCATTCCTTGATTTTAAATTTATATGGGGATAAAGGCATCTTGAATTCTTTAATATCCCACACCCGAAAACAATATAATAACTTTAATATGCCAAATTCTTCAAGACTGTATCACCGACTTTACAAGCTACAAAACAGCATATCTGCCAGCCTCTCCAAGAAAATTCATCGACATTATCCTCTAATTTTCATGGTTTTAAAACATCGACTACAAGTAATGTCGAATATACAGATATTATCCAAACAAACAGTATCTATCACATAGTACCATTTATTCTCATTCCATAAAAATAAAATAGCCTATAACTCCCTCCAAGCCAAAAACTACCGCCGATTTTTATATTATCTTAAAGGAAAGGTGTACCAAAAAGAATTTTTTAGTACACCTTTCAAAATTCATCAATAGACTACAATTTTAGACGTAGTATCGCCGATCTTTACCAAATAAATACCCCGTTCGATATCTATTTGCAAAAACCCATTCAACGCATATTTTCCTATTTCCATTCCAGAAACCGAATATACACTCATTTCACCGGCTTCGCCTTCCACATAGAGTGCACCTTTACCACCCCAGACTTTCGATGTCGAAACGACATTGTCGGCTATGCCAGAAGATGTAGCGACATCGGAGATATAGATATTATCGAGGTATGTAGTTTCTGCTACCGAAACATTGTCGGTTCCGAATTTTTCATTCGGAGAGAAATAGAATTGCTTGAAAGTAGACCCAATATATTCTTCTAAATCGATCACTACTTCCTGCCAATTTTCCGATCCGGTAAATGGAATTTCTTGATTCTTATATGAACATGTACCACCCCAAGTTTCCATTCCGAATACAGAATTCTCATTTCTCAAAATACTGAAATGCAAATAACGACCGTCGGTCTCGGTAATCTCGGTCAATTGCTCTTCTTCGCCAGACAACAAACCGATGGCTACACCAAACCAATCGGCGTTGTCCCACCCCCAATTCGGGTCGGTCGGGTCTTGTACAATCTTCAACACCTTGTCGCTACCATTGACCGCATCTTTTTTAGGATTATCTACCACTTCGATCGTAGAAGATGCATTTTGGGAACCAGCCATATCGATGCTATAATTCTCGGTTTCAAAGTCGACAGAAAACTCGGTCGGCACAATCATTAAATAAGGAGGTTTGACATATTCATACGAGTCACCGCCTTCATAAAAAATTTCTGTACGACGATAGCACGGAATCCAGTTAGCCACTTCTTCATTGGCAACCATCGTCACTTTAATCTCTTTTACGCCCTCAGGCAAAGCGCCCTGATACCAAACATCGATCCAATAGTTATTTCCTAAAACTGCATCATAAGATTTTTCAACCTTCATGTCGGGGACCTCTTGATAATTCAACTCATCGGTTGAATACTCGATTTTAATAAACTGGTCGAAATCCATACGATCATTGGGGACCAGCACATTGACTATGAATCCGGTTAAATTTTTATTTCCCCAAATGTCTCTATTAAATATAAATGCAGTAGGAGTAGAAGCCGATGACTTTTGTACATAACTACCATCTCCATAATAGGCATCCGCTGCATCATTGAACAAAGCACTACCACCTTCGATATAACAATCACGCTCCACATCGGCCTGTGTCATTTCATTCACATAGGTCTGCGCATTAACATTCACTGATGCTAATACCATTCCCACAGCAACTAAATTGAAAATTTTTTTCATGATAATTTATTTTTACGGGTTAATAATTTTTCTTAGAAAAACCACCAATACTCTAATAATGCAATTATAATCAAAGCAATACTGATGTATCTAAAATTTTTATACCAGGGAACTGTTTTCAATTCCCTCGTATCGTCTTGCCAAACGGATTTATTCCATGTATAAGTTTCGACATCGGTCTCTTTATTCCTATCGCACTTGCTCACGATAATATTCACAAGGACACTCAAAATCAACAAAATGGGAACCCACAACAAAAAGTGAAACGGTACGACGCCTCCGAATCCGAATTTATAAGTCATGATTAATGCCGACATAGCCAATCCCGACATTAAACCGGCAAATGCACCGTTGCGAGTAGAACCCTTCCAAAACAGGCCGACTAAAAACGTCCCGACAATCGGAGGAGCCAGATAAGAAGAGAACTCTTGATAATAGGCGACTAACGATGCAAACTTACCGATCAACGGGGCCCACAATACAGCTACGACCAAAGCAATAAAAGAAGTCCACTGACCTACGCGCACCAAATGCCGGGGGCTGGATTCCGGCCTCCACGACTTATAAAAGTCCATTGTAAACAAAGTAGATACAGAGCTTAATGTCGCACTCAGAGTCGATGTCAGAGCAGAAACCATACAGGCAATCATCACACCAATCAAACCGACAGGCAACAACTTCAAAATCAATCGAGGATATACTTCATTCGTATCGATTCCATATTGAGCCCGCAATGTATTTCCATCTATAATTTCATTGGGCAACGTATCACCCACACCGAACAGATCGATCATTCTGCCCACCATTCCCGGAGCTATGAAAATAAACAAAGTAAACACGTACAAAAAAGCCACGAATAAAAAGCCCAATCGACCCTCATTGACAGTCTTGGCCGACATAACTCGCTGTACTATGACTTGATTATTTCCCCAAAAATAAAATCCCAAAATAGGAATAGACAAAAAAATGGAAAACCAGGGAACCGTAGTATCCGAATTCGGACGAATCAAATTTAACCAAACTCCATCATGGAAATGTTCTACAAAATTTTCCCAGCCTCCGACCGAATTAAAACAAAATATCGACAGCAACACCGACCCTGCAATCAATATTATGGATTGTATCATATCGGCATTGATGGCAGAAGACAATCCCCCTATAATTGTATAAGTACCCGCCATCAAAGCCATTCCTATAATAATCCACATCATATCTATTTCGGGAAAAATAATTTTCAGAATCAAAGCCCCTGTATACAAAGCAGCTCCGGCATCCAAAAACACATTGCCGATAATAGTGATGAACGAAAAATACTTCCGCGAACGATTATCAAAACGCCTTCCCAAATACTCGGGTATCGTATATATACCCGATTTAATATAAAACGGAAGGAAGAATAACGACACAAAAATTATTACGAATATAGCCCCGACATTATAATTAAATACCGCAATACCACTTATAAAACCCTCGCCAGAGTGCCCCATAAGTGTCGAGCTGCTCACACTAGCGGCAAACAAAGAGGACCCAACAACAAACCAATTTTGAGATTTTCCGGCTAAAAAATACTCACTGGCATTTTCATTCTTCCTGTTTTTAAGAGCCCACCAAATGATTCCCACTACAAAAAGAAGTATGACAACTATATCGATATTTGATATATTCAGTTCCATGGGGGTATCTTATTTTTTTCTGCTATTCGATTTCACGAAATCGATCAATTCTTTAAAATCACACGTAGCCAAGTTCACCCATTGATCAGAAGCACCATAATAGACATACAAAATATTATCCTTAACTACGGCTCCTGTCGGAAAAACTACCCCCCAACGATATAAACCCTGCGTCTCTTCATACGTTTCCGGTTCAAGAATAAAATCTTTTGTTCTATACAATACCCTTGTCGGATCATTCAAATCGAGAAGAACGGCGCCAACGCGATAGGTAAAGTTCGCATCTACTCCATGATAAAGCAAAAACCACCCGTCGTTAGTTTTAATAGGAGGAATATTCCCCCCGATTTTAACCTCCCAATCCTCTTCACCCTTCATCAATAATTTACTCTCGGTATTCCACATCATCAAATCGTCTGAACTCTTTATCCAGATAGAAGGATAATCTGTTCCATAATTACCGTTTGCATTCACATAATCTTTCGGGCGATGAAGCATCCAATATTTCCCGTTTATTTTCTCCGGGAACAAAATCACATCGCGATCGTCCAACGAAGGCTCTGTCAAACGCCCCACTTTCTTAAAATGGAGCATATCTCGCGATACGGCGAGCGCCGTATTACTGATATTCTCCCTCAAACACTTCGGAGCATTCGGATCATGTTCCGGCGCTTCCACCTGATCATAATCATTCTTCCAATATTGACTAGCAAAATACGGGCGAAAAGCATATGTTACGAAAAACTCACTCCCCATTTTCACGATGCGCGGATCCTCGTTTGAACCAGCATCAAACGAATCTTTACCCGGTGAAAAAACCGGCTCTTTCGAAACACGCTTAAAATGGATACCGTCCGTACTTTCTGCCTTGCCTATATATACAAGATGTTCTATATCATTTCCGGCCGCCCTATAAAGCATGTGAAAAACGCCATTATCATATATTACCCCCGGATTACACACAACTAAACTTTCCCAATAATTCTCAGGATTAGGCGACAATATCGGATTACCCTCGTATTTCTTTAATTTCATAATATTTTATATATTTATTTCATCGACAAAATTAAGCGAAATTCCATATCACACTTAATACATTTTAGTCAAATACCTATATTATATTGAATAATATTATGCAATTTTTTATCATAATATATCAAAATACTATTATATAAAATAATATATTTCTATAAATCAAATAATTATAAAATTAAATTATAAATAATAATCATATATATTATTGACAACACTCAAATTATTTTATATATTTGTACTATATATTAAATTGCTCCGATTATGAAAAATATACAACACGAAATCACCCCGATTAATGAAGACGATCTCTTCATTATACTCAATCACCCAAAAGCCGATTTTGATTATCCCATACATTTCCATTCCGATTTCGAACTAAACTTAGTCCTATGGGATTTTGGACGCCGCATTGTAGGAGATTCCATCGAACCTTTCGAAGAGGTCGATTTAGTACTGACCGGCCCCAATGTTCCACACAAATGGGAAGGTAACAATGTCGAGAGCAACCATGTCATCACTATACAATTTCACGAACAGCTCCTAACATTCCCCATTCTTCAAAAACGCATGTTCTCCTCGATAAAAGATATGTTGGAAAAATCGAAAAGAGGAATCCAATTCACAGAAAACAAAAATTCCGATATTGTCAAAAGAATAATCGCCATGACTCAAATGACGGGATTCAACGTTTGTCTCGAATTCTTCGCCCTACTCTATAACCTATCGACCAATCCGCGCCAAAGAATTTTAGCCAGTGGAACCTTCGACAACGATAGCATACTCAGAGATTCAAAAAGCCGGCGAATCGCGAAAATCAACGAGTACATAAACAACAACTACATGAATCCCATCAAATTATGCGATATAGCCCAATTAGTCTCTATGAGTGATTCCGCTCTAAGCCACTTTTTCAAGAAAAGGACAAATCGAAATATTGTAGATTACATTAATGACATACGAATCAGTAATGCCACAAAAATGTTATTCGAGACGACAAATTCCATTAGCGAAATCGCATTCCTATGCGGGTTCAACAACATCTCAAACTTCAACCGTATCTTTAAAAAAAATAAAGGAAAAACGCCCTCGGAATACAGGGAATCGATACAAAAGATTATGATTAAATATTAATAACATCGATCTATAACATTCTTAATCAAAAAAGTCTATACAAATACACAACTTATGAATTCTAAAAAAGATAAGTATAAAAAGAGAATCAGAATAGTGAGATATTCACGGCATTAAATATTATTTCCGAAAGGCTAGCACAAACATTCATTAAAATATTTAATGTCTATATCCGAATAATCTCCACTTGAAGAAAAAAATATAAGATAGATCAAAAGGCAATAAAAAAGTCTCACAAATATTAGACTTGTGAGACTTTCTACTTATTTTAGTATTTAGCGGAGAGAGAGGGTTTTGAACCCACAACTATAACCGCTTATATTTCAGCTACTTCGCTTTCAAAATTTCAAATAGGTAACGAAACAGTAACGATTTTCACCCATGAAGCCTGTCCGACTTTGACCGCTGTCTGTCTGCCTAACTTTCGGGTTCAAAGATACTGCTTTCTTTTGAATTTTGCAAATGCCTGATAGTAAATATTTTCGGGTTAGTGCAAGGTGCAAGCTATATATATAAATATATACTTGCACCTTGCACTAAAAAAGAATTGGGTAACAACCGATTAAAACAAAATCCGTATATTCGCATACGAAAACAGAAAAAAGGAAATAAATATGTTTACCAACCGAGATGAAGTATTGGAAAAGGCTTTGCGGATATTCGCAAAGATGAATTACGAGAAAGCAAGCCAAATGGAAATAGCCAAGACTTGCGGACTGTCGAAAGCGGGACTAACCTATTATTTCCCGTTCAAGCTGGACTTGTTCATGGCTGTCGCCGACAGGTATGTGTTCGACACCCAGCACTCGAAAAACAAGTTCAACTTCACTGACGGCTCGTTGTCGGAATTTATCGACCAGTACATAGCCGGAGTGGAAAACACGATGCAACGGCTCGTGCGCCTGCTGGATGACGGGAACAATCCCAGCGGGTGCAGTTTTAATTTCTATTACTACCACCTGCTGATGCAGGTAAGGCTGTATTATCCCAACGTGGAACAGAAGATAGCCGCCATATTTGAACAAAACCACCGGCTATGGAAGTCCGCCATTCATCGGGCGAAAGAGAACGGAGAAATAAGGTCGGATTTGGATGTGGAAGAAACGGCTTTGATGTTTTGGCAGATGTTCTTTGGGATGTCATTTGAACAATCTTTTCTTCAAGGGCTGGACACCAAGAAACTATCACAAAAACTGCACTTTATCTATTCGCTGATAAAAGCGTGAAACACGGCTCTATACTGCAATACTTCCCCGTTAGAGGAACTTTAACAAAATAAAACCAACTGTATAGTTGGTTTGCATCTTATCTTTTCCTATATTTGCGGTAATGATATTACTTTCAGTTATATGGACAATGTTCAGAAACAACGGGGAAGCATCGTGCTGCACAAGGAAACAAGGGACGGTGCGGACTACATACGGATAGAACATGCGGACAGTCAGGCTATCGCCCTGCTGTTGGCACAGGACAAGGATGTGGAGCTGTCAGGAAACGGCTCTGCCTATATAGCGTCCGCCGCTTTCCGTCTGCCTGATTTCTACGACCGCTATTCTCCCCACGCCTACATAGATTACAGCCGGGTTTACGTCAGGCATCCGAAGCCCCAACGGGAATACATATTGCCGAAAGGCTACCTCGAACTGTTGGAACAGAAGCGTTACAGCCCCTCGACTATCAAAACATACCGTGCCTATTTCAGCGACTTCATGGAATATCACAAGGGACGGAA